>MDTG01221160.1_pt1 | contig 36338 bp, 35 predicted proteins | sample 811421 | NCBI WGS metagenome assembly MDTG01 (sample SAMN05326645, study PRJNA326480) | marine metagenome | isolation source: seawater | place: Pacific Ocean: South East | collected 2011
AAAGGGAAACACATGCTCTATGAATATTTGACTGAAAAAAATATTGATTTCAATAATTGCGGCAAATATATCGTGGCCACTAATCAAGAAGAAAGCGATAGTCTTGAAGCAATAAGATTAAACGCAGTTGAATGCGGTTTAGAAGATTTAACCTATGAACCAAATTTAAAGAAGGTATATCCTTTTTTAAAAGTAAAAAATTCTATCTTTTCGCCTTCTTCAGGAATTTTTGATAGTCACGAGTATTTCAAAGCCTTGGAAAAAGATTTTTGCGACAACAAAGGAACTGTATTGCTTGGCAACGAATGCTTGGAAATAGAAGAAGCCAATGACTGTTTTGAAGTCAAAATTAAAGACTTAAATAATGATCTTATCTTTATTTTACAAACCAAATATCTTATCAATGCCGCTGGTATCTTTTCTGCTGAAATTGCCAAGCTCATTGATAAAACAAGACAACTAGACATTCAATACATCAAAGGCGAGTACTACAGCTACTCTGGAAAAGAGCAAATCAATCACTTAATTTATCCAGTACCAGGAAAGCTTAGTTTAGGACTGCACGCAACACTGGATCTTGGCAGAGGAATTAAATTTGGCCCCTCAGCAGTGGAAACAAAAAAATTAGACTACAAAGTCGAAGAAGAAAATAAAATGGATTTTATAAGGTCATTGCAACAATATTGGCCCTCGATACAAGAAAATAATTTAGCTCCTGATTATTCAGGCATTAGAGCAAAAGTCAGAGGAGCAGAGGACTTCAATATTGAAAAATTAGACAGTAAAAATAAAATCGCTATCAATATCATTGGCTATATTTCTCCAGGTCTAACTTCTTCCTTAGCTCTTGGAGAAAAAATAGCTGACTTAGTAAAAAGTTAAAAAAGAACAAATATGATTTATAATTCAGCAATCTTTATGGCTGAGTGGCAGAGTGGTCATGCAGCGGACTGCAAATCCGTCCACGCCGGTTCGATTCCGACCTCAGCCTCAAAATTAAAAAAAAAATGAGAAAAATTAATTTGCAAGAAGAAAAAAATTTTGAGAATAGATTAGCAATGGGAGAAGATCTTAGGGCAAATCAAAAAAAATTTTATTGGGCGACCGAATTAGAAACTGAATTACACAATTTAATGACCACCAAAAAAATTACAAACAAAGATATTCTAGAAATTGGTTGTTCAGGAGGTGAGGAAGCTAAAAACTATGTGAATTATTCTAAGTCTTATATAGGTATAGATATATCTGATGAAACTATAAGAAATGCAGAAAAATTAGGTTTAAAAAATGCTAAATTTCTATGCACAGATGGACATTCTATCCCTCTCCCAGATAATTCTGTCGATTGCGTGGTGGTAAACAGCCTTCTTCATCATCTTGACTTATATAAATCATTTCCAGAAATGAATAGAGTTTTAAAGAAAAATGGTTCTCTAATTTTTAGAGAACCTTTAGGAACTAACCCACTATTAAAGCTTTATAGATATCTTACACCAAGAGCAAGAACAAATGATGAGCGTCCCTTTTCTTTAAAAGATCTATCTTTGATGTCTAAATATTTTCATGTTGAAGAAATTCAATGGTTTGGATTTTTGAGTCTCATTTCTGTTTATATTAAATCAAGAAAATTAAGAAGATTTCTGTCTCATTTAGATAAAACTCTTAGCAAAACATATCTAAGATATTTTTTCTGGCAATTCTCCGGTATTGCAAGAAAAAAAGATTTATAGTCTTTCTAGGTAATTAGAGCTGTATCTTTCTCAGAGAAATAATCAAATCTCTTAATAAAAAATAAAAAAACCTACCTGAGAACAAAGGTATTTGATAGTTATAACTTGTCATGAGCACTCTTGTTTTTACCTTCTTAAAAATTTCTTTAAATGTGAGTCTTTCTTGATAAATTCCAAAAATACTATGTCTAGATCTTTCTTTAAGTGACCAATCAAAGTCTTTGAATATTTCAAATAAAACATTATAAGATTCATTAGAAAGTTGATTTTCTTTTGAAGACGCTTCGATTAAATCTTTTAATTTATGATAGGTCGATTTTAAATTCAGGCTATCTGCCGTGCTCTCATCATTAGGCCATTGAGAATTATTGTATTCGAATATCTTTCTTAAATCGAAAAGAAACTGAGGACCGTGATCCAAATTGTGATGAATTATTCCATGGTAAATCGTATGAAAAATTAAGCTTGATACATCTGGTATAAATACTTCTTTTTCTATAGAGCTTTTTAATTTTTTCTTCATCATTATGTTACTCAGAGGGCAATTCTGAAAATGTTCTTCTTTAGTAACCCTCCAATGTAATTCAATATTTGTTCCTCTTTTATTTATCATTGGAGGTAAATGGTGCTTGTATAAAAAATTAGCTTCGTCTTGAGTTTCTTCATTTGCGTATTTAAAACCTAGCTTTCTTAAAATTTCATAAGTTTTTTTTATATCTTCCTTTTTTACTAAAATATCAATGTCTCTTACATGTCTAATGGCAGCAGGATAGATTTTTTCAATATTCAAGGCCATGCCTTTTAAAACTACGAATTCAATTTTGTTTTTATTAAATTTTTTGGAGACTTTAATTAAGTCCTTTTTTTTAATCATATAGCTCAATAAATGAGCAACATTTTTTTCTTTAAGGATTTCAAGCAGGAAGCTATTTGATTTGTGGAAATTTATTGATGCTAGTAAAAATCCCGAAAAAAGAAATTTTTCTGAAATATTTATTAACTCTTTTTGCTCGCAGCAATTTAAGGCAGATAAATTTGTTTTTTTGTTATTAAGAAAAAAAAATAATATTTTTTTTAACTTAGTTGATTTATTCAAAGCTTATTTCATTTAAGGTAAATTAATTTTTCTTTTAAAAGTTTTTTTACAAAAATTTCTAAATCAATCTCGATTTCTGTATTGTTATATTTTTTTTTAAATTTTGTTTGAGTTGGCTAAATGAAGGATTTGATTTCTCTATTTCCTTCCATATTAATGAACCAACTTTATTTAATGAATGATAAAGTCCAGAGTTTATATCCAAAATTATTAATTCTTTTCCGAGCATTTCGCTCACACATTGGCTAGAAATAAATATTTTATCTTCTTTCATTTTCTACAATATTATAGTCAATTATTGGAAAGTAAGTAATTAGAGAGGCTTATAGGAAAATATTTTATATAATTAATTTGGAAAATCGCAGTGATGCCAAATTTCCTTATTGTCTTCGAAGAAATTTCTTTTATTTCTTATTATTTTATAAGTAGGAACAAGGGAAAAAAAATCTGAAGCGAATTTATGTTTTATTTTCATCGATTCTTTGCATGAATTGTATGGATATGAGCTATATGTCGAAGAAAGAAAGTTAGCTAAGAAGTCTTTTGAATTAACTTTAATAATTTCAAATTTACTTCCCCAAGCTAACACATAGCATTTTTTTAAAATAATTTTTTTATCTTTATTTTTTGATGTTCTGTAATACGATCTTGAAAGACGATCTCCTGGAAGAGAAATTTTGTCTTTTTCGGAGAATTCTAGACGTTTAGCTATGTTTTTTGTCAATTTTACTAAGGGTAAACCAGGTGAAACATAACAATTACGAGGTTCAAAATTTATTAAAGTACTATCTTCAGATATAAAGTTACAATCTTTAAAACTTGCTGACAATGATGATTTTCCTGTACCAGACTTACCTAAAAAGATTACTGCCTCGCCGTTTTTTGAAATACCACTTGAATGAAGTACCAATTTTCTTTTTTGATAAAGAGCGTAAGGTAGCACATGATTGATAAACTTACTTAGAAATAAATTTTTTTTCTTTTTAGAAAAAAGTTCTTTTACTTTAATTATTTCTCCGTTTTGAAATATTTCAAAATACGCAAGATTTTTGTAAAAAATAATTACTTTGTCAAGATTAGCAACTATGCCAATCTCTTTCTTTTTAAAAATTTCTGGAATTAATAATTCTTGATCTTTAACTACTTCAATAGAAATATTAAGTTTTTTTTCGTCATTTAATGAATTAAGGAAGGGGATTTCAAAGTAAGTTGAAATGCAATGAAAATTATAGAGATAGAGCAAATTTCAAGAATTATCAGGAAAATTGGATGTTTACGTTTACTAGTTGGCCATCGGATGGACCAGCTTCCTTTCCACCTCCCAAACCATTGATTAAATCTTGCGCAGATCCAAGAGTAGTTAGTTCAGGTTTTGACCAAGTTAGCTTTTGCATAAATTAAATTACTTAAAATTTAATTTAAATAATACTTATACATAACCCTTTACGTCAACCTCTTATTAATCCATGAACCCATAAAGACTAATTTATATATAATTGTTCCCAAAGTAAGATTTCTTGAATGCAAAAATTTCTCATGTAATTTAATGACTTTTTCCTTATCTAATATTTTTGTTAAGGGAGAAGACTCTTCAAATATTATTTCCATAATTGAATCTAGTGGAAGTTTTAATAATTCTTCAAGAAATAAAGGGCTAAGATCAGCTTTGATATATCTCTTTCTAATGTCATCAGGAATTATATTTTTCATTGCTTTTCTAAAATAATATCGATCAATACCATTTTTAAATTTTTTTTCGAGAGGAACATTTAAACAGAATTCCATTAATCTTTTGTCTAAAAAAGGTGAAACAATTTCAAGATTATTTTTTAGTCCTAATGCATGAGTTAATCTTGCTTCATATACAATATTTTGGTCTTCCATGCTTTTTTCTTCAAAGAAATCGATAGGATATTTTTTTGAATAAATCGCTCTAGGATGATGTCCATATATTTCATTAAAACTTTCTGAAACATTAATATTATATTTTTTGTTTGTTACAAGGTTTAAATTGAAATAGTCTATTTTATTTTTTTTTCTTGAGTATAAGTAGCGATGAATCATATCTGGAACTAAAGGTTGCAAAATAAATCTTTTGAAACAATTTAAAAAATTTGGCTTCAAAAATCTCTTTTCACAAAATTTTCTATATTCTCTAAATAGACTTATAAAATTTAAATTCCTGCCATGTTTATAAAATTTGCCGTATCCATGAGAAATTGTGCTGTCACCTCCATTTCCATCGATATAAACTTTAAATCCATTTTTACTAAGGTCTTTAAGAATAGTAAAATTTATATAAACATTAGGTCCAAGAATTGGCTCATTTATTTCGGTTATTTCGTCTATTATGCTTAATGAACCATTTTTATTAAATTCGTGAAATTTTTGTTTTGAATTTATTTTATTCGTAACTTTTTTTATAAAGTGTGACTCGTCAGCTTTTTTTTTGTCTTCTTTGCTTAAAGAGGGAAATATAGCAGAGTGAGTGAAAATTTTCTTATTAAGAAAATTCTCTTTATTTAATTTATCGGCCAAACAAGATATTGAACTTGAGTCTAATCCTCCGCTTAAGGCAAAACAAAGTTCTTTGGTATCATTTGATAAGTGTTCTAAGAGATTTCTTTTTAACAATTTTTTTATTTTTTTTTGAGTACCATTATTTTCACAATTTGATTCTTCCCTTGATACTTTAAACTCATAGTACCTTTGAATTTTTTTGTTTCCATGGGCATCTAGTTCTAAAAAATGATTATTTTCTAAGGCATCTATATTTTTATAAATAGTTCTACCTTTTCTAGGCACTCCTGTAATTAAGATATCTTTTAATATTTTCCCGCAAATATTATTTTTTTTAAAACCTAACTCAAATAAAAAATCAATATTTGAAGTAAAGTGAAATTCTGAGTTTGTACAACTATAATAAAGTGGTTTAATTCCTAAATGATCTGTAACTCCAATAATACGATTCTCTATAGAATCAAATATAACTATAGAAAATCCGCCAAATATATAATTAAAGGCGTGATTTTCATAAATTTTGTAAAGATGAAGAATTAAATCAGAATCTTTTAAATTTTTTGGTAAATGCAACTTTTCAAGAAGAATTTTTTTGTTGTCTATTCTTGAATGAGATAGGACATAAAATCTTTCATCATAAGTGAAGTCACTATTAGTAAAAGTGTCAGCATTAGAAGATACTAAAATAAAGCGATCTTTTATTAAGTGTTTCGAATCTTCTGAATTAATTCTATTTATATTAACTGTGGATTTATCGAGATTCTTAAAATTAAAATATCCATAAATTCCTCTCACTTTATACAACCTTTAAAATTGTTTTGAAATCTTTATTAAAGTCATCTAAATAATGAAAATTATCGATTTCTATCCACGCATGAGAGCTAAAATTTTCTTCTTTATTTACACCAATAAAAAGTGTGACTTTATAGCCTAACTTTTTGTAAGTTCTAAAAAGGGAAGCTGCTGAGATCAAGCATTTTTTAATTCCAAATATTTTCGAAAGTTTTGATTCATAATAAGCTATATATAATTTATCTGGACTTATAGGGTTTTTAGAAATTTTAGTTTTTTCTAAAAAGGTAATGAATAATTTGAATTTTAAAAACTTTAAAAAAGAAATTACTAAAAAATAATTAAAAATAATTAAAATACAAATTTTTATTTTAATAATGAAGGGTAGTCCCATTTTTTTTTGCATGATTTATAGAATATCTTATCGATAAAATAGCCACGAAACCGTATATTATAGACAGAAAACATATATGAAGAATATTCCCGCCTAATACTTCATAATCAATTTCGTTAGAAGATATCATTCTAAAATTTTCAAGAGCAGGACCAATTGTGAAAAAATAAGTGAAAATTTCAAAAGGTTTTGGCAAGAGTTCAATAGGAAAGTATGCTTCGCCAAAAAATATTGAGCAGCTTATGTATGCAAGAGGTATTAAGCTAATTTTAAAAAATAAAAAAGTATAGGCTGCTCCTATAAGACTTATAAAAACAAGAGATGATAATAATGTAAGAAGAGTCACTGAAAAAGGTAAGAAATAGCTCATATTCATAAGAGGTTCATTTACCAAAAAAGACGCGAATAAAAGAGAAATTGTTAATTTTAAAATTGATATGAATATTGGATAAATATGACTTCCAATTAATATTATTAATTCTGAGGAAGGGAGTAAAAACAATTCTTCTAAAATCCCAGTATTTTTGTATGTTAATACATCCCTTGAACAAGCGCCCACAACCTTCGTCATAATTTCTGTCAAACAAATACCCCAAATTACAAAGTTGAAGTAGTTGTTACTTAAATTAAGTTCGTTGCTAGCTGGATTTGTATCTATAAAGTCTGAAACGAAAAAAACAATTGTTATTGTAAAAAAAATTGAACCAAATTCTAAAATGAATGAGGATTTGTAAGACCAAGCCAACAGAAAGTCTTTTTTAAAAATAGCTTTAAGTTTCACAATCATGTTTATGAGAAAAATTTATTTTCTAAATCAGAAATTTTAGTTTCTTTTGAAATAGTTTGGTCCGAAAAAATATTATTATTTTTTAAAAAAATACATCTATTTGAAAGTCTTAAAACTTCGTCCAAAGAATGAGTAGCAAAAATAACTATTTTAATTTGTTTTTTTGTTAAGAGATTACTTATGGTGTCAATGATATTTTTTTTAGACGCTACATCTAATGAATTTGTAAATTCATCTAGTAGTAATATTTTTGTATCCCTCAACAAAGTTCTAGCAATAGAAAGTTTTTTTCTTTCTCCGCTTGATAGGTTCATAACAGGAAAAGACAATTTTTCCGACAGATCCAAAATCTTTGTTATTTTTTTTATTTTTGCTATAGATCTGTCGTCTGAAAAGGAATTAAAAAATTTTAAATTTTCAAAAACAGATAACCTCCAAAAAAAAGAACGTTCGTTTGAATTTACACTAGAAATATTAGATGCATCAATTCTTTTTTCATTTGCATCTAAAATAGAACCAGAATCTGGAGTAATAAGACCGCTTAAAAGCTTAAGAAGAGTAGTTTTTCCTGATCCATTTTTTCCTAGAAGAGCAATGCAATCTCCTTCCTGAGCTTCAAAAGAAATATCACTTAAAACTTTTGTAACCTTATTTTTTTTTCTAAAGAAAAAATTATTTGTGGCACCGAAACTTTTAGAAATATTAGATACCTTCATCATGACGACTATTTATAGCAGAATGATTTTACTATACCTAAATTTCATTGATACCAAAGTAAGCTTTAATATTTTCTCAACATATATGGTTTAATGATAAAATTTCTAATTATGCCCAGGTGGTGGAATTGGTAGACACAAGGGACTTAAAATCCCTCGAAGGCAACTTCGTGCCGGTTCAAGTCCGGCCCTGGGTACCAGGAAGTAAAAAAAATGATTCAAGAAATTTCAGAGTCGCAAGATAAGGAAATAGATTTAAGAGAAATATTAGATATTATTTGGAAGAAAAAGCTTTTCATAGTATCTTTCACCTCGATTTTTGCTGCTTTTTCTATATTTTTCTCTTTGAGCCTTCCTAACATTTATACTTCTCAGGCAGTTTTGGCTCCAGTATCTTCAGAAGAATCTCTTTCATCAAATAGACAATTTTCCTCTTTGACAAATTTTGGATTAGGCCTAAATTTGCCTCCTCAAAATACAGCTAAAAGTTTAGAAGCCATAGAAAGAATAGAATCTTTTGAGTTTTTTTCAAAACATTTTCTTCCAAGCATCAATATTGAAGATATGATGGCGGTTAAAAGTTGGAATGCCAAAAACAATAGATTGAATTATCAAAGTTCCAAATTTAACGAAAACGACAATAAATGGATCAGCAAAGTCCCTTCCTCGCAAAAAGCCTACAGAGTTTATAAATCAATTTTGTCTTTAAACCAAGATAGAAAAACTTCTTACATAACATTATCAATAAGTCATCAATCGCCTTATTTAGCAAAAGAGTGGGTTGAAATAATTATTTTAAAAATAAATGAGACTATGAGAGATATTGATAAGGTAAATGCTCAAAATTCTATAAACTTTTTAAATACATCAAGCAAATCAACAAATTTTCAGTCTATAAAAGAAACTATGGCAAACCTACTTGAAAATCAGCTGCAAATTTTAATGCTTGCCTCTTCTAACGAATTCTATGTTTTAAAAATTCTTGACTCACCAATAGTGCCAGAAAGGAAATCTAGCCCTCAAAGATCTATTATTTGCATTATTGGAACTCTTTTAGGAGGATTTATAGCTATTGTTTATATTTTAATCCAAAGATTAAGAGTATCTAATGACTAAAATATATTTTTTTATTTTAAAAATATTTAAATAAGTTTAGATGGATAAAATTGCTATTGTTGGAGCTGGCTATGTAGGAATGTCTACTGCAATTCTCTTTGCAAAGAAAAATAATGTAGTAATTTTAGATATCGACAGAGATAGGATAAAAAAAATAAATAAAAGAGAGTCTCCAGTTGATGACGAGAGCATTCAAAGCTATTTGGACTCAAATGAATTATTTTTAAAAGCCACCTTATCATCGAAAAAAGCATATTTGAATGCTTCAGTTGTTATAGTTGCAACTCCTACCGATTTTAACAATGAATCAAACTCTTTAGACACTTCAATTGTAGACAAAGTAATAAAAGAAATTTTGTCAATTAATAATAAATGTTTAATCGTTATTAAATCTACAATTCCAATTGGACATACAGAATTTCTAAAAAAAAATAATTCTTATAATAAAATAATTTTCTCTCCTGAATTTTTAAGAGAAGGCCAAGCTTTAAAGGATAATTTTTATCCTTCTAGGATAATAATTGGTGGTGGAAAAGATAAAGTTGTAAAAGACTATTTAAATCACGTAAAAAAAACTATAAGGAAAAAGAATAGTAAAATTCTTCATATGAGCTCAAGTGAAGCAGAGTCTGTAAAATTATTTTCGAACACTTACTTAGCGATGAGAGTCAGTTTTTTCAATGAGTTAGATTCTCTTGCCTTACAAAAAGAATTAAATGTCAAAAAAATAATTAAAGGAGTCTCTTTGGATCCTAGAATTGGAGACCATTATTGCAATCCTTCTTTCGGATATGGTGGTTACTGCTTGCCAAAGGATACAAAGCAACTTCTTTCTCATTTTAAAGAAATTCCTCAGGCTTTGATGAAAGCAATTGTTGATTCTAATAAAGTTAGAAAACTTTTTCTTACTAAAAAAATATTAGAAAAAAAACCTAAATCAGTAGGAGTTTATAAATTAGCAATGAAACAAGGTGTTAAAAATTCAAGATCCTCTGCTATAAAAGACATTATTGAAGAACTTGTGAAAAATAAGATTAAGATAAATCTCTATGAATCAAATCTACCTAACAAAAAAATAAAAGGGGTAAAAAATATTTCAAATCTAAAAACCTTTCTCAATTTATCAGATCTTGTAATTGCAAATAGAGATTCGCATAAATTAATAAATGTGAAAGAAAAATTATTTACTAGAGATATTTTTAATGACAATTAGAATTTTGGATTGCACTCTAAGGGATGGTGGATACCATAATGATTGGGATTTCAGTGAAGAATTAATCGATCAGTATCTTGCTGTAATGGCTAGTTCTAAAATAGATTTTGTAGAACTAGGTTTTAGACAATTTTCATCAAACAAATTCCTGGGAGCTACTGCTTTTACTACAAAAAGATATCTAAAAAGAAAAAAGCTACCAAATGGTCCTTCCTTTGGAGTAATGGTTGATGCTAAAACACTTATTCAAACAAAACTTTCTCCTTCAAACTCAATTGAAGCCTTATTTGACAGCGCAAAAAAAGAAAAAATAAACTTTGTAAGGGTTGCAGCTCATTTTCATGAGGTTTTTCAAATTAAAGATTCATTTAAAACTCTTAATAAACTGGGCTACAAAGTAGGATTGAACCTAATGCAAGTTTCAGAACAACCACTTGACTTAATATCTAAAACCATACAGGAAATTAGCAAATGGGAATTCATAGACTTTTTATATTTTGCTGACTCCTTGGGCTCTATGAATGGAGAAGATTTAATAAATGTTTATGAGCGTTTTAAAGAACATTGGAAAAAGGATATAGGTTTTCATGCTCATAATAATAAAGGACTTGCAACAGAAAATATTAGAAAGGCAATTAACGTGGGTTGCACTATGATTGACTCTACGGTGACTGGCATGGGAAGGGGAGCAGGAAATGGAGAGACAGAATTTTTATTGAATGATCAATGTTTTGAAAAAAAAAATGTGAAAACATCTAGATTAGTTTCTTTGGCTTCAAAATATTTTCTTCCGCTAAAAAAACAATATGGTTGGGGGGCGTCTTTAGATTATTTAATGGGCGCTGAACTTGGATTGCACCCAACATATATTCAAGAATTAAGAGCTGATAAAAATTGTACTGAAAAGATGAGAATAAAAATCATTAAGGATCTTGGAAAAATGGATTCTCCCTCAAACTTTAGCAAAGAAAATTTACAAGCCGTAAAATCGTCGTTGCTAAGCAGTCAGAGATCTGCCAGAGGGATTGAATTTAAAAAATTTCTAATTAAAAAAGAGGTTCTAATAATTGCTCAAACAGAATCTGTGATTAAATATGAAAATGCGATTCTAGATTATATTGAAGAAAAAAATCCAGTTGTAATTTCAATTAATCATCCATTAGAAAACTTGTCTATACCTTATGATTTAGTTGCTATATCACACAACGAAAAATACAGAGAAGAAGTAAAAAAATATTCAAAAGGAAAATTTGCATATTTAGCTCCTTCGGATTTTTTTGAAAACTTGAATGATTCATTTAAAAAGAAAATCAAATTTAACTACGGAATTGAAATAAAAAATGGAAAATTTAATTTTTATAAGGACTATTGTGTTGTTCCTTATCCTATGACACTTGCTTACACAATAGCTTTCGTTAAACAGGCTGGTTCAGAAAATATCAAATTGATTGGGTTTGATGGTCATAAGGAAGGGGATATACGCCAAAAAAATATGCAGAATTTTTTTCAAATAGCTTCAAAAAAAAATATTAATTTAGTCTCCCTCACTCCAACTAATTATGCTTTGGAAGAGAAATCTTTGCATGATTACTTCTAAAACTAAAATCTTACACTTATTTGATTGCGATGGAGTTATTCTTGATTCAAATTTTTTAAAGGTTAAAGCGATTAAAAGTGCTCTCAGAGAAATTAAATTACCCAAAGAAACTATTTCAGTGTGTGTAAACAGTTTCAAACTAAATTTTGGCAAAACATTGAAAGAACATTTTTTTGATTTCCAAGATATATTTACTTTAAAAAAAATAAACTCTTCAAAAAATATTTTTGAGAGATTAAAACATCATTATCAAATTAATTTAGATGATACATACTCTGATGCAAGATTAATTGAGGAAACTTTGGGTTTTATTAAAAAAGTTAAAAACAATTCAGATTTTTTCGTAGTTTCAGGAGCAAGTGAGTACCAATTAAAAAAAATCCTTCCAAGTAAGGTAAATTTTATTAAAGAAAATTTAATTTTTGGCGGTCCTTTAAAAAAGGAACAGAATATTAAAAATATATTAGATTTTAAAGGATATAAAAAATACTTCTATTATGGAGACTCAGTGCATGACGGACAGTTATGTTTAAAATTAGGTCTGAATTTTGTTGGACTAAAAAAATATTCATTAGATCCTTTGGGGCTTGGTAAATTTTGTAAAGAAGAATCTTTTGATTGTTGTGAAACTCTTAGAGATTATCTCTAAACTTTTAAACTCAAAACAGATGACAATAAAAAGTAAGCAGATTATTTTCCTAGTAACTAATATTTCGAGTTACGGAGGAATACAGTCTTATATGAAAAAAATTTTATTTTTTATTAATAAACGTGAAGATAAGAGCCCACCCATCAAAAAGCGTTCATTAATAAGCTTAAATGATAATGATGAAGAATTTAGAAAAAATAAGTTTAAAAATTTAGAGAATTTTTACGCCTGTAATTCTAGTAAATTTAAATTTATATTAAATTCAACTAAGCATTTAAACAAAGAAAATATTTTCATAGTCGGTCATTTGAATCTTGCTCCTGTCGCTTACTTTTTTAAAAAATTTAGATTAATAGATTCTTATATAGTAATTCTTCATGGAATTGAATGTTGGGAAAAGATTAGTTTTTTAAGGAGAATATCTTTAAGGAACGCAAAAAAAAATATAGCAACTACTAACTTCACGATAGAAAAATGTTCGAAAAACAATAATATTTCTAAGTCGAAGTTTTCTTTGATCCCTTTAAGCGTAAGAAATAAAAAAAATATAAAAATAAAGCATGATAGAAGTAAGAATTTCAATCTTTTATTTGTCGGCAGACTTGAAGAGAATGAGAATTACAAAGGTCTTGAATTGTTAATAGCAGCTACAAAAAACTTAGTAAATAAAGGAATTAAAATAAAGTTGAATATAGTAGGTGAAGGAAATGCAAAACAAAAATTTATATCTATAGCAAATTTAAAATTTAATAGATATATAAAATTTTTAGGACAAATTTCAAATCAAGACTTAAAAAAATTGTATTTGTCCTCTGACTTATTTGTTATGCCAAGCTTTGGCGAGGGTTTTGGAATTGTTTTCTTAGAGGCCATGAGCTATGGAATTCCATGTATTGGGGGAAATTACGGAGGAACTCCAGAAGTCATAAGAGACGGCATAGATGGATTTCTTATAAGTAAAAAGGATGAAAAGCTACTGCAAAATAAAATTGAAATACTCTACCAAAACTTCGCCCTTTATGAGAAATTTTCAAACTCAAGTATAAATATAGTTGAATCTAACTTTTCGGATGAAATATTTTTTTCAAGATGGAATAACCTTTTTGATAGTCTAAAATATTAAAAAAAATGAATATTTTAGTCACTGGAGGAGCAGGTTTTGTTGGAAGTCATCTTTGTGAGTTTTTAATTAATCATAATCATTGCGTTTACTCTTTAGATAACTATTTTACTGGGAAATTAGAAAATCACGTTCCTGGCATTAATTATATTAAAGGGAGTACTAACGAAATTGAGAAGTTAGTAGACTTTCCATTGGATATAATTTATCACTTAGGAGAATATTCAAGAGTTGAAAAAAGCTTTGAAGATTCTGAGATTGTTCAAATACTTAATTCCATGGGAACTTTCTCAGTAGTAAATTTCTGTAAAAAAAATTCAATTAAGCTGATTTATGCTGGAAGTAGCACTAAGTTTGGCGATAAAGGTCTTGGTCCCAATCAAAGTCCTTATGCCTGGACAAAGTCTACTAATACTCAATTAATTAAAAATTATGGTGACTGGTTTGGTTTATCCTACTCAATTATTTATCTTTACAATGTTTATGGAGGTCGTGAAATAAGCTCAGGAGAATATTCTACCCTCATAGCAATCTTCAAAGAAAGATTTAAAAAAAATTTACCGTTACAAGTTGTCTCTCCAGGCCTACAAAAAAGAAACTTCACTCATATTTCAGATATAGTGAAAGGCATTGCCCTTGTCGGCGAGTTTGGGCATGGAGATGACTACGGCATCGGACATCATGAATCATTTTCAATTATTGAGGTTGCAAAATTGTTTAGCGACGAAATTGAAATGATTCCTTCCAGAGCAGGAAATAGAATGGATTCTCCACTAGTTACAAAAAAAATAAAAAAATTAGGATGGAAACCAGAAGTGGGACTTGAAGAATATGTAAAAAATTTTAAAAAAAATGAAAAAATTTAAAAATAAAATCTAATGTGCGGTCTAGTTGCAATCTATAGCAAAACTTTAGAAAAAGTTTCTCTTTCTGAGCTAAAAAATATAAATGAACAAATGATAAATAGAGGCCCTGATGGTTCTGGAATTTGGGTTTCAAATTCCGGCAAAGTAGGCTTGGCGCATAGAAGATTATCCATTATAGATATAAGTGACGCAGGTCTTCAACCTATGAGCTCTATTTGCGGAAAAATTATAGTTACCTATAACGGAGAGATTTACAATTTTAAAGAGTTGAAATCAAAACTAGAATCTTTTGGACACATTTTCGTTTCCAATACAGATACAGAAGTCTTAGTAGCGGGTTGGAAACAATGGGGCGATAAAATTGTAAATTATTTAAGAGGAATGTTTGCTTTTGTAATTTGGGATGAAAGTAAAAAGATTATGTTTATTGCCAGAGATAGTTTCGGCATAAAGCCATTATATTTTTATGAAAATAAAGAAAAACTTATTTTAGCCTCGCAAGTAAAAGCTTTAAAAAATGGAGAAGATATTGATCTTTCTCCTGATCCAGCCGGACATGTAGGATTTTTTTTAACCGGTTATGTACCAGATCCTTACACATTTTATAAAAATATTAGGTCTTTTCCTGCAGGTCATTCTTTAATAATAAAATCTGATGGAACAAAAAAGTACAATCATTTCGGTGGATTATCTAATTTGCTTAAAAAAGCTTACGAGAATAAGAAAGGTTTAGATGAGAATGAAAACAAAAAAAAATTTCGTGAAGCACTTAGTGATAGTGTAAGTAAGCATCTAATTTCAGATGTAAAAACGTGTTTATTTTTGTCATCTGGTCTGGATTCTTCAGCTTTAGCATTTCTAGCTTCTGAAGTTAATTCAAATATAAATACTGTGACACTGGGGTTCAAAGAATTTAGAGGATTAGATTTAGATGAAACTCCAATCGCAAAAAGTCTGTCTAAAATTATAAATAGTCAACATACAACTTCGTTTATTACCAAGAAGAATTTTGATAAGGATTTATCAAAATATTTATCTGATATGGATCAGCCTACAATAGATGGAATAAATACCTGGTATGTTTCAAAAATTGCAAAAGAGAATGGAGCAAAAGTAGCATTATCGGGTTTAGGAGCAGACGAAATTTTAGGAGGGTATCCTTCATTTCAAGATATTCCCAAATTTATAAAGTTAACAAAACCATTCAAAGGTTTTTCAAGAAAATGGGGAGCTTCATTAAGGAAAATTGTTTTACCAATAATAGATAAATTCACCTCTTCAAAATATGCTGGAATCTTTGAATATAGTGGAAGTTATAATGAGGCTTATTTTCTAAGAAGAGCGCTCTATATGCCTTGGGAGCTAAATTCCTTATTACCGTATGATTTAATTAAAGAAGGTTTGCCTGAAATAATGGAGAAATTTTTTTCAGATGACTCTCACAATACTCTAAATTCCAAAGCAAGATTAAGTTATTTAGAGATGAAAAATTATATGAAAAATCAGCTTTTGATAACTTCAGATTGGACTAGCATGGCTCATGGACTTGAATTGAGAGTTCCATTTTTAGACGAAAAAGTCTTGATGGCAAGTCCTTTTATAAGTAAGAAAGACCTTTTAAGTTTTTTAAACCAAGAAATTAAAGGATCTTTAGAAAAACGCAAAAAAACTGGATTTGAAACTCCACTTGAACAATGGATAAAAAAGGATGACTATGTTAAATCTGACAGAGGCTTAAGAAATTGGTCTAGAAAAGTGTATGAAAGTTATGTAACAAACTAAAATTAATAAAAAAATAAAAATTCCGATCTATGCAAAAAATTTCATGTTTTCTTCCTTGTAGAAAGGGTAGCGAAAGAATAATTAACAAAAATACAAAAAAATTTGCTGATCACAAAGATGGTCTCTTAGAAATTAAATTGAATCAACTAGAAAGAGTTGAGGAAATTGAAAATATAGTAGTTTCCACTAATGATCCGAAAGTAATAGAAATTGCATCTAATAAAATCTACTCTAAAGTAGAGTTAGATTTGCGACCGAATAATTTAGCTGACTCTTCAACAAGTACCGATGAATTAATTTCCTATGTTCCTGACATTATTGAGAAAGAACATATTATTTGGACCCATGTTACTTCTCCATTCATTAACGAAAATTATTATAAAAAAGCAATATTAAAATATTTTGAAATTATCCAAAATAAAAATTTTGATTCTTTAATGAGTGTAAAAAAACATAGAAATTTTTTTTGGAACACTGAAGGACCAATTAATTACGACTCATCAATAGAAAAGTGGCCTAGGACTCAAACTTTATCTCCATTGTATGAAATTAATAGTGGATTTTTTTTGTGTTCTAGAAAACTATATGTTTCTTTAAAGGATAGAATCGGAAAGAAACCCTTTTTTTTTAATGTTGATGCTGCAGATTGTTTTGATATAGATTGGCCTGAAGATTTTAATATGGCTGAAGAAATCTGGAGAATTAGAAATGAATAACATGTTTTGGTCAGTCAAATTTTTTTTAGACGAAATACTTTTGATGTTAATAAATACTTTTTTTTCAATGATAAATTTTTTAAATTTTTTTTATAAAAATAAAACACATTTAAAAGAGAATGTCATTTGGAGAAATAAGTATTCTGGCCAGAAAGGTTTCCTCGTAGCAAATGGTCCCTCTATTAGCAAACAAGATTTATCTTTATTAAAGAATCATTTATGTTTTTTTGTTAATCAGTCTTATAAACACCCTAAGTATTCAGAAATATCTCCAGATTACCATGTCTTTATCGATGAGAAATTGGCATCGGGAGTTTGGGATATAGAATGTTTGGATTATATTTTTAAGTTAAATCCTAATGTTACATTCATCCTGAACTCCAAATGGTATAAAAATAAAAAGTTTTCGAAATTTAAAAATAATAAGAAATATAAAATCATTTGGATAGACTGTAGAAAAGTAGTTCATAAATTTTTGAAAAAATCATCAATTGATTTAACAAAAATATGTCCAAGTATTTCAGTAACAGGTGCTGCATTTTCAACAATGATATATATGGGGTTTAGAAAAATAAATTTAGTTGGTCAAGATGGAAATGGCCTGTGTTATGAGCTCGTTGGAAAAAAAACTCATTTTTATGGTGAAAATTATGAAAATAAAAATAAAACCATAAAAGAGATTCATAAAGACTTAAATCAAATGAGTTTATCTATTAAGCAATGGATAAATTATAGTAAGTTTTGTGAGAGAAATAATATAAAAGTAAAGAATTGTACCGAGGGTGGAATTTTTGAAATGTTTGAAAGAAACTCATTAGTTAGTGAAACCCTAAAAGATAAATAAATGCTTAAATTATTGATGATTTCAGACTTTGAGCATGAATATGGCTCTTTGGATTATAGTTTTTATAATGCATTTTGTAATTCAAATTACCAAGTACAGACTCTATATTTAAAAAAACCAAAAATTTTAAAAATTTTCGAAAAAAAAAGTTTTTTTTACAGATTTATATACAAATTATTGAATATCACATTTTATTTTAAGTTCATTTTTTTTTTAAAAATTAAATTTAGTACAAAAAAAAATTTTGATCTAATTTTTGTATTGAAGGGTTTGAATTTAAGTTCATATTCAATCAGGGAATTAAAAAAGTTAGACTCAAAACTTGTTTCATTTAATCCAGATGATCCTTTTAATTTAATCTCATCGAGTAATAGCATTAAAAATAATATAAAGTATTTTGATCATTACTTTATTTGGAGTAAAAATCTTTGTAAGAAGATAGAGAAAATCTACGGTATTAAGACTACTTTTTTGCCCTTTGCGGCTGATCCTAGCATACATAAAATAAATAAAGTTAAAGTACAAAAAAACCCTGTTATTACTTTCATAGGTAATTGGGATGACGAAAGAGAGAAATGGTTAAGTAAAATTGACACAAAAAATTGTTTAAAGATTTATGGGTTCAATTGGGAGAATAACTTAAAAAATAAGACATTAAAAAGTTGTTTGATGGGACATTCCATTCACCCCAAAAAATTTTCTGCCAAGGTCCATCAATCGCAAATTAATTTAAACATATTAAGGACTCAAAATAAGAATGCTTCAAATATGAGAACTTACGAAATAATTATCTCTGGAGGATTTCAACTACATGAATTTAGTGAAGAAGTAGCAGAAATTTTTATAGAAGGAAAAGAAATAGAATTTTTTAAATCTCAAGACGAATTGAATGAAAAAATTTCATTTTATTTAAAAAACCCCTCCATTTGCAGTTCAATTGCCAAAGCTGGATTTGAAAAAATTAATTCCTCAAACAATTTTTATACAGATAGAGTCCGAAAAATAGAAAAAAGTATATATGATACCTAAAGTAAACATTGGCGTTCTTGGAAGATTTCATGGCTTTGACCTAGCAGAGCAACTTGAAAAACATGGATATTTAAAAAACTTAATTACTTCTTATCCAAGATTCAAAGTTCGCCAATGGCAGATTCCCTCAAAAAGAATTAAAAATAACTTGAGGCTTGAAATTTTTAATAGAATTAATGCAAAAACTAGAAGTCTAAATATTATTGATGCCCAGTCTTCTATTAATTCGATGCATGCAAATTTTTGTAAAAAATATTTGAAAGAATGCGACATATTTATTGGCTGGAGTGGTTCAAGTTTGGAATCAATAAAGCATGCAAAAAATCTAGATAAAATTACAATCCTTGAAAGAGGGAGTACGCATTATAGTTTTCAAGTAAATATTTTAGATGCAGAATATAGGCGACTAGGGATTAAGCCTCCTAAGATTAACAAAAGTGTTTGGAGTAGAGAATTGGAAGAGTATGAGTTATGCGATTACATTTCAGTTTCTTCAGATTTCGCAAAAAAAACCTTTACTGACCAAGGAATTAAATCAACTAAAATCATTGTCAATCCCTATGGGGTAAATCTTAAACAATTTAATGTTCTACCTAAAAAAGATAATATATTTAGGATTGTTTTCGTTGGGACCGCTTCTATCAGAAAGGGCTTCCATTTACTAATTGAGGCATTTAATGAACTTAAATTAGCAAATGCAGAACTTGTTCATATTGGAACTGTAGATAAAGATATTAGATTTATCTTAAAAAAAGACGCTTTTAAGAAAGTTATTTTCAAAGGATACGTTCAGCAAGATAAATTGATAAATCAATATTCACAAGGTAGTGTTTTTATCTTGCCTTCTATCGAGGAAGGACTAGCTATGGTTCAGCTGCAAGCTATGGCTTGCGGGTTGCCATTAATTTGTACAGAAAACTCAGGAGGAAAAATGTTAATAGAACACAATAAAGAGGGGTTAATAATAGAAGCGGGAAATAAAGATGCTATAAAAAATTCAATTCTAAAACTTTATGAAAATCCTGAAATTGTTAATCAAATGAGTCGTGCTGCTGAAGAAAAAGCAAAAAGTAGATTCTCTTGGAATGACTATGGAGAAAGGTATATTGAAAACTTAAAATTTATTTTAAGAAATAATGTTGCTCAAGAAATTAACTAACAATAAAAATACATCCCATTTAAGATTCAAATTAGCTATCTTAATCGGAAGATCAGGTCATTTGCTTGTGAAAAATTTTATTTAAATGTATTGGACTATTTCGACTTTTTTTATAAGCGGACTTATTCAATTATTTTTTATTTTCTTTGCTTCAAGATATATTGAATTTTCAGATTTCGGTACATTTAGCCTCTTTTTGTCATTAACAGTTTTTATAAATTACTTATTATTGCAACCGGCTTATTCAAGTTTTGATAGATTTTATAATGTAGGTTTAAAACAAAAAAACTTCTTAGAAAAATTTAATGGTCTCTTAATTTTTATTCTTCTAATTTCGTTTTTATTTGTTCTTTTTGTGTATTTATTTTCAAATTTATTTGATTTTTCAATCTATTTTTATTTGTTTATATTTCTGGCTTTATCAACTACGTATTCAGTTTTTGCTAAGACTTCCTTAATGAATTTAGACCGTCCGGCTTTTTTTTATGTCAGATTATCTGAGGCTTTCGCGAGATTTATTTTTCCTATTTTAACTTTTTTAATTATCCAAAATTTTCAAGGTCTTATTCTTGGCCTTTGTTTAGGTTTTATAATCTCAAATTTTATAGGATATATTTTTAACAAAAACTTTTATCCTTTCTCATTTAAATTTGATGTGAAGTTATACAAAGATATGTTTCTTTTTTCTTATCCAGTAATTTTCTTAGGATTTTCATCATGGGCTTTAAGCTGGTCGAATAGATTTTTTATAGATGTTTTCTTTGATTTAGAATCTGTCGGTCTCTTTTCTTTATTAGCAACTTCTTCAGGATTGATAATTTTTTTGAGTCAAATATTTACGACTTATGTAAATCCTAAAGCTTTTAAAATGTGGGAAACTAACAAATCTGAAACAAATAATTTTTTATTAAAATCTTACAAAATTTATTTTTTAATTTCGTTTCTGATTGTCTTTTTTATAGGTATTTTTTCTGATTTAATTGTTTTTGAACTTTTGGGTATCTCAGAAAATAGCTTTCCTAATGCTTCAAATATTTTTCTTTTGTTGTTAATTGCTAGCTTATTGGCAAGCTTTTCTGTAATTTTCTCTCTTGTTTTTGCCTTGGAAAAAAAAATGATGACTTTTTTTAAAATTAATCTTCTTGGTAGTTTGGTTAATTTTTTTGGGAATTTTTTTATAGGTTATTTTGGTTTAATTTTTGCTGCAACGTCATATTTAATTGCCTATTTTTTAATTGTAATTTTAATTTTAATCTTCTTAATTCTTAGGAAAGTTCCAGATTGAAATAATTTTAATTTCAATCTTTTTATCAAATTATCTTATTTTTCTTTAAAAATTGCTTAATATATTCTTTAACGAAAAATATTGAGTCTATTTTTCCGCTATGGATAGAAATAACTTTATCGTGAAAGTAATTCACTTCAAGCTTTCTTGAATCTGAAGCAGAAATTGGTTTAAATTTTCTTGACACGAAATAGTCTATATACTTAACATTTTTTTTAAATTCGGGTAAAACTTGATCAATTTCAAGTAATATCAAGCTCCATAAATCATTAACTTCTTTTTTTGTTAACTTTTTTTTATTGCTAATTTTTCCATATTTAACATGAGTAACCGTAAATAAATTTTCTTTCACGGAATATGGAAATATTGAAAAAAATGGTCCATCCATAATTGTTAAGGCACCAAAAAAAAATTTTTCTAGTGGCTTGATTAGAAAAGTTAAGAAATTTTCAGTATAAAAATTTTTATGCCCTAATAATTCACCCCAAGTACAATCAATAATTAAATCTTTATTTGATAATTTCCTTCCACCTATTTTAAATTTACTATTATCTAACTTAACGAAGCTATTGAAGGTTATTTTTTTTTCTTTCTTTTCCCAATACATAATACTTTTTATGGGGTCTATGAATTTTTCGTCTGTAATATAGTAATTTTGACAATTCAGTAACTTTTTATTATCAGCAAATTTTTTTAAAGGTAAATTTTCATTTGAATAAATTGACTCATAAGTGCCAGAATCAATAACGGATTCGTTGTGTATTGCATAAATATTATTTTTAACTGGGACGGTCAAATCTTTAAATTTTTCATTAAACATTTTATAGCCTTCATAACATATTTCTCTTGTGAATTTGTTCCTAGGGTAGTGATACCCCATATGAAGTCTATTTTGATTAAATCCGCTTGCCCCAGAAAATATATGGCTCGATTTCTCATGAATTTCGTAAGATATTTTATATTCATCTAAAATTTCTGAAATGAATAGTCCATACCATCCTGATCCAACAATATAAATCAATCTTTTCTCCTGGCAAATTTTCCACCATTTATTTTGATTATTTCATTTGTCAGATATTCTGAATCAAATTTAATTAGGAACTCAATTAAAGAAACAATCTCATTACTTTTTAGAAATCTTTTTTTGGGATGTTTTGTTTTATATCTCTTCAATCTTGAATTATCGTTTCTATTCAAAGTCATATTTGTATCTTCGATTGTGCTGGGGGCAATTCCAATAATCGAAGATTTCTTATTCTTCATTACACATTCTTTGATAAAAGATTCAGTTGAGGATTTTGAAAGCCAATAACTGGTATCAAAAGAACCTTTCTCAGCTGATTCAGAAGACAAGTAAATCAATTTTGCTGGCAGTTTTCGATCGTTAATTTTTTCAACAATTTGAATGAAATTCCATGAGTTAACTTCAAATGATTCAATAATCTCTTCCTTAGTTTGATTAACAAAGTTTTTATTTCTAAGAATGGCCGAAACATAAATTATTATATTAATTTCTTTTTTATTCAGTATCTTCACGAAAGATGATGGATCCTTAAACTCATCCTTTCGAGAAAATAGTTTTGCTTTAGGAAACTTTTTTTTAAGTTTTTTTGAAATAACTGAGCTTTTTCCAAAAATAAATACATTTGGATAATTAATTTTTCTAATCATTTAGATCTTTACGAAAGGTTTCACAGAAATATCTTATAAAATTTTATGATAGTTTGAATTGTTTTGAAAAAAAATGTAAATTTTTTTATTCTTTAGTGATTAAATTTATGTATTTTGTAAAAAAATTTATTTTTATTTTTTTATAAGCTATAAGTCGTAATGAATTCTAAGCGAGATTTTCCAAAAATTTTAAATTATTTTGATAATGGGAGTTTTTTTACTTTATTTATTATTATTACAATTTCCATAACTCTGGTTTCATATCTAAAACTACCTAATCTAATTCTTCCTACTTTATTTTCGTGTTTAACATTAGGATTAGTGGTTCATGGATTTATAAAAAGGGAATTTTGGGGTTTTTTATTTTCAATATTTTTTTTATATTCCTTGTTGACTTTGGTCATTCCATTTATTTTGTTAATTCTTTTTGAATCAAGAGAAACTATCGAGTTTTATTATAAAGACTTAAATTTATCTTCTTCAGATTTAATAAAATCAAATTTTGTAATTTTTATCTTTTTCTTTGGACTTAGAATTTCTCTTTTGATTAACGAAAACCTTTTTATAAAAGATGGAAGTTCAAATAAGAAAATCTCAAAAAATTTTTTTACTGACTTTTCATTAAATAAAGCTTATTTGGTGCTCATTATTTCTATTTTTTCGAAACTGACCTTAATTCTTTCTGGAGGTTGGTTTATTTATAACAATGAATTTGAATCAGGTTTATTTACTAACACAATTAGAACAATAGAAAAATTGGATATTTTTATCTACCTTTTAATTTTATTTAAAATTAAAAGTAATCAGATTAGTCCAACTCATATTAGGATCTTTTTTTTATTTTTATCATTTACTTTATTTCTTGCATTTCTTTCTGGGTCTAAAGAGAAAATATTTATTCAAGCTTTTATATTTTTTATGTATTTAATGATTTCTAAAAATTATAAATTATTATTTTCATTCATTTTAATTGGATTGATTTCTTTACCTTCATTTTTTGAATTTAATTATTTTTACAGAACCTTCAATGAATTAAACGCTGAACAAGCTTTTGAAATTTATCAATTTAGGGAAGAAAATGCGTCTGAAGAAAGGAGGTTGTTAGATAACGAAGTTTACCGACGTTTCGATTACAATAAAGTATTAGCATTAGTTCTACAAAAATATCCTTTAATTCCAGAAAGTTTAAACTTGAATTATTTTGACAATTTTCTGGGTCTTATTCCTAGGTTTATATGGCAATCTAAACCTCAGATGGGAGTAGATTATAATGATGTTGGTTTTCAATTAGGATTACTTCATTCTTCTGATTTCGTAACATCTCAGGCCGTGTCTCCATTGGGAGAGGCTTACATCCAATTTGGTGTTTTTGGAATTCCATTAATAATTTTTCTAACTTCAATAATGTTGACCTTTATAAGAAATGCTTTCAAAGAAAATGACTTGTTTGGATATGCTTTTCTTATAAGCTTAGCTCTTTGGATTACTCCTTTGAGCTCTTATTTAGTTTTTCTACCAGGTTTGTTAAAAATGTTAATTTTATTTTTCATTACTAAAATGTTCATTAAAAGAATAATTTACTACAAATAAAAAAATGAAAATTCTTCACATAATTCCCTCTTTATCAAATAATTTTGGAGGACCGGCAAAATCTGTACCATACTTAGTAAAGTCTCTTAATGAGCTAGGTATTGAGAATACTATTTTTACAGTTGAAAGTGAGTTTAAAGAAACGAACGAAATTGTAAAAAAATTTGATCTAAAAGTATTTTCAGCTAAGTCATTACCTTTTTTTAAAAGATTCTATCTAGCTCAAAATTTTCTTGCTAATGTAAAAAAACAAATTACGGATGAAACTATTATTCATGTTCATTCCTTATGGACCTATCCATCAATAATAGGTCTTTATGCTGCACGTTTGTATAAGTTACCTTTGGTTGTTTCAACTAGGGGTATGTTATATGAATGGGCTTTAAATCAAGGAAAATTTAAAAAAAAGTTAGCAATGTTTTTTTACCAAAAAAAAATGTTGGATTACGCCTTTGCAATTCATGTAACTGAGCCAGGAGAATTATCAGAAACAAAATTTTCAAATTATAAAAATAAATTGAGATGTGTTCCCAATGGAATTGATTTAAGTGAATTTAAAAGCTTTGACATTAATAATTTAATTAACTCTTTTAAACTGAATCCAAAAAAGAAATATATTACATTCCTCTCTAGAATCCATAAAAAAAAAGGTCTTATTTTTTTAGTGAAGGCTTGGATAAGATTATCTGAAATAGATCCAACATGGGATTTGATTATTGCTGGTCCAATTGAAGATAAAAAATACGCTGAAACCTTAAAATCTCTGATTGATTCAAATTCTTTAAGTCAAAGGGTTAAATGGTTGGGCCCTTTAGATAATGAGGATCGGATAAGAGCCCTAAATCTTTCAAATTTATTTGTCCTTCCAAGTTTTTCTGAAAATTTTGGTATCGTTATTTTAGAGGCCTTAGCATCTGGAATTCCTGTAATTACTACTAAAGGAACTCCCTGGAAAATAATTAATAAAAAAAAGGTTGGATGGTGGATAGAATTATCTGAAGATCAATTATTTAAATCTCTTAAACAAGCTATAAGTTTAAGTGAGAGTGAAATTTTAAAGAAATCAAAAGTCGGTAAGGAAATCGCTAAAGGCTTTTCTTGGGAAATACAGGCAAAAAAAATGAAAAAAGTATATGAAGAAGCAATTAAATATTTTTGATTTTTAAAGTTATACTTATTTTACGAAAAAGTATTATAAAAAACTTTCTTCAGCGAATTTGATTTTTAGATGGCTTATATAGTTGGTTTAAACGCTTATCATGGCGATGCTTCTGCGTGCATTTTAAAAGATGGGAAAATTTTAGCGGCAGCGGAAGAAGAGAGGTTCAAAAGAGCCAAGCATTGGGCAGGGTTTCCTAGGGAATCTTTAAAATTCTGTCTCGAGCAAGCAAATATAGGAATCGATGAGGTAAATACGATAACAATAAACTCTAACCCAAGGGTTAATTTATTAAAAAAAATGATTTTCGTTTTAAAACATAAACCAAAATTAGGCAACATTTTAAATAGAATTGAAAATACCAGATCAAGATTATCTTTAAGAAATGAAATTTTAAAATCTTTTCCAGAAAAAAGTTTTTTAGGGAAAATTATTCGTATTGAGCACCATCTTTCTCATCTATCATCGGCTTATTATCCTTCTCCCTTCAATTCAGCTTCGGTGGTTTCGGTTGATGGTTTTGGAGATTTTTCTTCAGGATGCTGGGGGGTCGGCGAGGGTTCTGAGATAAAAGTCCATGGAAGGGTTTTGTTCCCTCATAGTTTAGGTATTTTTTACCAGGCAATGACTCAATTCTTAGGATTTCCTAATTATGGAGACGAATACAAAGTAATGGGCCTCGCTCCTTATGGAAAACCAATTTATATGAATCAAATGAGAGAAATTCTTAAATTGCAAAATGATGGCAGTTATAAATTAAACTTGAAGTATTTTATTTTTCATAAAGAAAAATTCTCTTACGAATGGAATAACGTTTCTCCTGTTTTTGAAAAGTTATTCTCTAATAAAATGCATGAATTATTTGGCTCTCCCAGAAAAAACTCTGATGATTTGTCTAGATTTCATATGGATTTGGCCTCTTCAGTTCAAGCTATGTACGAAGAAGCTTTTTTTCATTTATTAAATAAAATTTATGAAAATCAAAAAAATGTCAATCTCTGCTTGGCGGGAGGTTGTGGAAACAATTCTGTAGCAAATGGAAAAATTAGACAAAAAACTAACTTTAAAAACATATATGTCGCAGCAGCAGCAGGAGATGCTGGAGGAGCTATAGGTTCGGCTTACGAAGCTTTTTTTATGAAAGATAGAAGCAGAGAAAGATCTAAAATGACCCATGCTTATTTGGGCCCAAATTTTTCAAACGATTACATTTTGAAACTCTTAAATTCTAAAAAAGAAGTTATGTCTTCAAAAAATATTAAAATTTTTAAAACTAGCTCTTTTGTTGAATTATCCGATCTAACTGTTGATAGTATAATTGAAGGCAAAGTTATTGGGTGGTTTCAAGGATCAATGGAATGGGGACCAAGAGCCCTTGGAAATAGATCAATTTTAGCTGATCCAAGAAGAAAAGACATGAAAGAAATACTAAACTCTAAAATTAAAAGAAGGGAATCATTTAGACCCTTTGCGCCGTCAATTTTAAGAGAGAAGGTAAGTGAATGGTTCGAGGACGATGATGAAGTTCCTTTTATGATGAAAGTTTTAAAGTTTAAAAAAGGAAAGCAAAATCAGATTCCCGCTGTTTGTCACGTTGATGGGTCCGGTCGCCTTCAAACAGTATACAAAGATACTAATGAAAGATATTATAAATTAATTAGAAATTTTGAACTTAAAACAGGAATACCAATCTTATTAAATACTTCTTTTAACGAAAATGAACCCGTAGTGTGCAAACCAGAAGAAGCTTTAGATTGCTTCCTTAGAACGAAAATGGATGTTCTAGTATTAAACGATTATTATATTAGTAGAAAAAACACTTAAAGTTATTTAACTTATAAAGCTCAATGAAAAAGATTTTAGTTTGCGGTGCAGGCGGTTTTATTGGGGGCGCTATGCTTCAGAGACTCAAAAAGGAAGGATTTTGGGTTAGGGGAGTTGATATAAAAAAACATGAGTTTCTTGACACGGATGCTTTAGCAGACGATTTTATAATAGGAGATTTGAGAGATTCAGAAGTTTGTGAGAAGGCTTGTTCCAACGGAATCGATGAAATTTATCAGTTTGCAGCTGATATGGGAGGAGCAGGCTACATTTTTACCGGTGAAAATGATGCTAATGTAATGCATAACTCCTCAATGATAAATCTGAATATCGCGGAGAAGTGTGTCAAAAAAAATATAAAAAGGGTATTTTATTCGTCCTCAGCTTGCATGTACCCTGAATACAACCAACTTGATCCAAATAATCCGCTTTGTTCTGAAGAATCGGCATATCCTGCGGCTCCAGATTCAGAATATGGTTGGGAAAAATTATTTAGTGAAAGGCTTTGGATGGCTTTCTCAAGAAATTATTCTATAGATGTAAGAATTGGGAGATTTCATAATATATTTGGTCCGAATGGAACTTGGCAGGGAGGAAAAGAAAAAGCTCCAGCAGCAATGTGTAGAAAGGTAGCTGAGGCTGAAAACAATAACGAAATCGAAGTTTGGGGTGATGGGCATCAGACTAGATCTTTCTTATATATAGATGAGTGTATAGAGGCCACTAGAAGATTAATGGATTCTGATTGTTCAAATCCTCTAAACATTGGTTCTGAAGAAATGGTTACAATAAATAAATTAGCAAATATAGCTATATCATATTCAAACAAGTCACTTAAAATTAAAAATATATATGGAAAAGAATTCGAGAAAAAATACGGATTTTCTTGTCCTGAAGGAGTAAGAGGAAGAAATTCTGACAACACACTTTATGAGAAACACATAGGCTGGAAAGTTACGAGTTCTCTTGCGGAAGGAATGGAGAAGACTTTTGAATGGATAAATTCTCAGGTGAATAAACAAGATTAGTTTTCTTTTATTTCAGGCAATGAAGTTTTCTATTATTACGGTTTCTTATAATTCTGAGAAAACAATCAAAGATACAATAGTTTCTGTCAAAGAACAAAGTTATAAAAACTTCGAACATATTTTCGTAGACGGCGGCTCAACAGATAAAACTCTTGAATTGATTAATTGCTACAAAAATGAAAACTCTATCGTTTTAAGTGAAAATGATGACGGAATATATGACGCTTTTAATAAGGGAATTTCTTTAGCCTCTGGAGATTTGATTTCTATTTTGAATAGTGATGATGTATTTTATGATGCCAACGTTCTTAAGGATGTGTTAGATGACTTTTTAAAAAATAAATGCGATATTGTTTATGGTGATTTGGTTATCGTTGCTCAAAAAGATTTAAAAAAAATCAAAAGATATTGGAAATCTTCGAGATATATTCCTCATTCATTTAAAAAAGGTTGGCATCCACCTCATCCAACATTTTTTGTAAAAAAATCCGTATACGATGAATATGGTAATTTTGATACTTCATTTGAAGTTTCCGCAGATTTCGAATTAATGTTGCGATTCATAGAGATAAAAAAATCTTCAGTTAGCTATCTTCCCAAAACTTTAGTTAAAATGAGAGTAGGTGGTAATAGCCAAAATATTGCTAATATTTTCATTGGAGGAAAGAACATACTAAATGCTTTCAAAATAAATGGAATTTACGTGAACCCTTTCGTGTATTTTTTCAAAAGGTACTTAAAGAAAATATTTCAGTTTGTATTTTAAATAATTTTTAATATTAATTTTAATGGAAAAAATTTCACTTATCGGAGGATCCGGTTTCATAGGCTCAAGGTTAGTAAAAAAATTGAAATTAAGAAATGAGTCATTCGCTATTTTTGATGAGAAAATAAAAAAAGAAGACAATCTTCATAAATTCATTGATATAAAAAAGCCAATTGATGAAAAGAAAATTCAATCTTTTACGACAATTATTAATCTTGCAGCAGTCCATAGAGATGATGTAAAGCCATTTAGCCTTTATGAAGAAGTAAATTTTATTGGAGCGAAAAATATTTGTGAAGTTGCAAAAAAAAATAATATTAACAAAGTTATTTTTATCAGCTCAGTTGCAGTTTACGGCAACTCTTCAAAAGATACGGATGAATCAGGAGATTTTAATTTTTTTAATGAATACGGAAGAACCAAGTATCTAGCTGAAAAAGAATATATAAAATGGTATGAAGAAGCCCCTTTAAAACGCACCCTTATCATAGTAAGACCAACGGTCGTTTTTGGTGAGGGCAACAGAGGAAATGTTTATAATTTACTAAATCAAATTGCAAAAAAAAGATTTATAATGATCGGTAAAGGAAGAAATAAAAAATCAATGGCATATGTAGAAAACGTTTCTGACTTTATATATTTTTCCCTTTCTTTTAAACAAGGTTTACATATATATAATTACGTAGACAAACCAGATTACGACATGAGAAGTCTAGTTATAGAAGTAAGAAAATTCCTTTTCAATAAAAAAACGACTGGTATAAATGTGCCGACATTCATAGGAAATTTTTTGGGAAAATCTGCTGATTTATTTTCAAATTTATTTGGTTTAAAATTACCTATAAGTAGCATAAGAATTAAAAAATTCGTTACCTCATCACAATTTTCTTCTTCTGTAGAAAAATCAGGATTTATCCCATCAGTAACACTTCAAGATGGGCTTCTAAGAACATTAAGATATGAATTCAATGAAGATAACAAGCATAAACAAAAAAATGAGACAGAATAATCGTCTTTTCTTTTTTAAATTCCTTTTTGATTCACAATTTGATTAAAATAGATTTCTGTTTTTAGTTAGATCATGAAAAATAAATATATTCTAAAACTTAATTTAATTTTCTTAAGTTTTGTTCTTTTTCCATCTTTTTCTTTCACACAGACATTAGATGCATCAGTAATTCAAAATCTTTCTTCAGAGAAAATATCTGAAGGATTAGAACTAATTAATTCAAAAAAAACATCTATTGATTCTTCACCCAAAATAATTCCGAGAGATGAAACTTTATCAAAAAAACAATTAATAGAAGATATTAATTTGTTCCCTGATAGAAAATACGGCTACTCATTTATATCTTCTCAACCTACATCAATTGTCGCTACGGGAGATTTGCCATTACCTAACGAATATAAAATATCAATAAAGGATCAAATATCTATTATCTTATCTGGATCAAGAGATGCAACATTTATTCTAGAAGTTAAATTGGATGGAACTATTCAGTTTCCAGAACTAGGAGCTATAAGCGTGATTGATAAAACTTTAGGCGAGCTTAAAGAAAATCTTTCATCTCTTATTAATAGATCTTATATTGGTGTAAAAATAGATGTATCAATTGCAAATCTTAGCGCTAAAAAGATCTCTATTGTTGGCGCTGTTAAAATGCCAGGAACTTATTTAGTTAATCCTTTTAGTACAATCACTAGTGCTCTAGGTTACTCCGGAGGTGTCTCAGAACTCGGAACACTCAGAAATATAAAACTTAAAAGAATAAATGGTCAAGTATTTGATTTTGACTTATACGATTTATTAATCAATGGGGATAGATCAGGGGACATTACAATTGAATCTGGCGATGTAATAATTATTGAAGCTGCAAATCAGTTTATCAAGTTATCTGGAGCTGTAGTAAGACCTGCAATATACGAAATTAAAAGTGGAGAAACCTTACTCGACTTATTGAAGCATGGTTTAGGTTTCCAACAAATTGCAAATAAATCTAATATTAATGTCAGAAGAGTCAATATAGAATTATCTTTAGTAGAAGACGTTAATGTAGACGACTTATCAGCTGACTTAAAAAATGTTATTTCTGTAAATGTCTTTCCTTACATAAATAAAATTAAATCAGGTATAAATGTTTTCGGCGCCATCAAAGAACCAGGATATTATGAATTAAAAGAAAATGACACGCTAGAAAAAATTATTGAAAAGCTAGATTTTATAAACGTTTATCCTTGGTTAGGTGTTTTAGAGCAATTTGACGATAATCAATTAATAAAGACTACGGTTTTATTTAACTTAAATGATCCTAAAACCTACAAGTCAGTAAAGCTTCTTCCAAATTCTAAAATTCACTTTGCTGATGTTAATAACATTATCTATAACGTAGATCCCTCCACACAAAAACTAATAAATGAATATTCTTTGGTAATTAATCATAAAGAAAAACGATTTACCTTACCTGTTTTTGGTAATTACTCAGTTAAATCTTTTATTGATCTGCTTGGATTAGATATGAGCGATGTAAATGAAGAGGCTACTTATTTAAGTCCTCTAGAAAACGAAATAAAGATAATGAGTTATAAAGAAATGAAATTTAATGCTAAAAAATTTAACGTGGTTACATTTAGATCACCAATTAATGATTTAATATCTGTAACTATTTCCGGAGCTATTGATTACCCAGGTTCATATACTCTAAAAGCAAATTCGTCTATTGAAGATTTATATGAATTAATTGGTGATTTTAAGTCGGAAGCCTTCAAAAATGGAATTGTTTTAACTAGGTCGAGTGTACGTGAACGACAACTTAAATCTATTGAAAGGTCAAGAAAAGATTTAACTGAGGCTTTAATTACAAGTGTAAAGCAAGGAGAAAATATTAATGATATTAGATTGATTCAATCAATTTCCGATTCAATTGAACCTGAAAACCTTGGTAGAATAGCTGGAAATTTTTCTCCAGGATCAAAAGCGTCAAATAATACAATTTTAATTAATGGCGACGCAATCATAGTCCCTAAAAATCCAAATGTGATAAATGTTCTAGGAGAAGTTTTGAATCCAGTTGCTTTTGAATATTCTAAAAAACTGAATATTTTTCAAGCTATTTCAACTGCTGGAGGATATAAAGATTATGCTGATAAAAGTAAAATTTACGTCATTAAAGCAAATGGCATAGTCCAAAGGCAAAGAAAGAGCGCTTTTACAAAATTATTAACTTTTGGGATCTTCCCCAGAAGAGTTAAATTAGAACCAGGAGATACTATTGTAGTTCCGAGAAAAATAATCACCAATAATCCAGGCATACAATCCTTGTTGCCTATTACTCAGTTATTATCAGATTTTGCTTTCTCAGCAGCTGCTATAGACAGTTTGAGGGATTAAAGATTTTCCTATATTTAATTTTATGCAATTATTGTCGAATATTAAAAATACATTTATCGAAATATTCTTTAGCATATTGTTTCTCGTACAAAAATTTTTAAATTGAAAAAAGTTAATAAGGTTATTATTCCTGTTGCCGGTTTAGGAACAAGAATGATCCCTGCCACAAAATCAATTCCAAAGGAAATGCTTCCTATTTTTGACAAACCATTAATTCAAATTATTGTTGAAGAAGCCATTCAGGCAGGATTTAAAAATATAATCTTTGTCACTCATAAGAATAAGTCTTCAATAATAGATCATTTTAAAAAAAACTTAGAATTAGAAATTTCTTTAAAAAAGAAAAAATCCAAATTTTTGTTAAAAGAATTAAATAAACTATCAAAGTTTAACTCTTATATTTCAACTGTTGAACAAGAAGAAATCAAAGGACTTGGCCATGCTATTCTATGTGCAAAAGATTTAATTTTAGATGAAAACTTCGCGGTAATGCTTCCTGATATGATAATTTCTTATGGACGAAAGAAAAATTTTCTTGAAATGAAAAAAAATTTTGAAGAATATGGAAATTCTTCAATTTTGCTTTCAAAAGTTGAAAAATCTGAAGTACAAAATTATGGAATCGCAAAGTTTAAAAAAGGTATAAAAACTGATAATTTTTTTCAACTAGAAGAAATTGTTGAAAAACCCTTGCCTAATAAAAGTACATCAAATCTTGCCGCTGTCGGTAGATATATTTTTGATAATGAATTATTAAGGTTTCTTTCAATAGAAAAACCCGATTCTTCAGGAGAAATACAATTAAGCGGAGCTATTTCCAGTTTTATGAAAACAAAAAAGAAAATTAATGGACTTATTTTAGATGGAGAGTTTCATGACTGTGGAAGTAAATCAGGATATATAATTGCAAATCTAGCTTTTTCTATGAAAGATAAAAGTGTGAAAAAAGAAGTCTTAAAGTACTTAAATAAATAATTTGATAAATTTATTAAAAAGTTTTTTTATAAAACAAGTTCCTTTAGTTTTGGTTGATTCCGATCCAATGTTTAGAAAAATACTTTATAAACTTTCATTAGAAAAAACTATTGGAATTGATACTGAGTTTGATTGGAGAAATACTTATTTTCCTAAATTATCACTTATACAAATTTCAACTAATGAAAAAATTTATTTAATAGATTGTCTAAAATTAAATTCTTTAAGAGAATTTAGGCCAATTTTTGAAAATAAAAACATAAAAAAAGTTTTTCATGCTGTAAGAAGCGATGTGACTGTATTGTTCTGCACTACAAATTTAAAAGTTACAAATTGCTTTGATATACAGATAGCAGATAGATATCTTTCAAAAAGTGATGCAAAAAGCTATGCAAAAATAGTTTTTAAGTATCTGCGAATTAAAATAGATAAATCTGAAACAAATTCAGACTGGTTGAGAAGACCATTTTCAAAAAATCAAATAAATTATGCAGCAAATGATGTTAGATTTTTGATCAAAATATACAAGAAACAAAAAAAGATTTTAGAAAAAAGAAATCTATACTCAAATGTTAATAACCTTGTTAATAAAGAAGTTTTTCTGGGTTCCCAAAAGCTTTACATTTCAAGATTGAAAAGGCTTAAGCTAGAAAGTAAGATTGAGAAAAAACTTTTCATGTGGCGAGAAAATAAGGCAATAGAAAAAAATATTCCACCATCATTTATATTTAAGGATAAATACTTTAAAAAAATTTTAAAAACTTTTGAATATAATATTTCAAATGAAAATATTTTCTATATTTTAAAAAATGATAGCTTAGCTAACGAATTAATAAATGAATTTAAAGAATGTTAATTTTTTGGACTTTTTATTACCTCATATCTTTTTTAATTTCCTTTAGTTTTTATAAACTCTTTTCATCAAGGGTTGTCGGATTATTAATAGCCGTATTTATTTTTGGGCTTTTGTCAGGAATTTGGTTTATTGAACCGGGGAGTCGAGAATTTGCTCCAATAGTTTCAATTCTTTTTTTAGAAAATACAATTATAGAGAGTAATGGTTATTTAAGGCTTTTTAGACCCTTTTTAATTTCTATTTTATTAGGATTATTTTTTGTAATTATTATAATTTTACTGAAAATGAGTTTAGGTTTTAGAAAGAGAAAAGATTGAAAAATTCCAATATTTAATTCCATCTTCTTCATAAAAAGACTCTTTATTCAAAAGATCAACATTTTGATTCAGTCTCTTAGAAAAAGGAACTTTTTCCGAATATATTCTCTTATAAGAATCAGAATAAAACTGTTCGAAGGCTGTAAAGATTGACTTTTCATCCGAAAAAGTTGTTGTGCAAATTACTAACTCCCCATTATCCTTTAAAAATTCTTTTGATTTAGCTATTACATCTATGATCAAATTGGCGCCAGTATCATCGGCTTTTGGAACTTCCTCTGGAAACCAACCGGTTAGTCTGGCTACTTCTTCTTTAACACCAGATACGTCACAACATATCAAATCATATTTTTTTGAAACATTCTGAAATAAATTAGACTCAAAGACGTTAATTTCTGCGTTATTAAGGTCAGCATTTTTTTTCGCAAATTTTATATGTTCATCGTAGATATCGATTGCATCAACACTTGAAGCTCCATTTTTAGCAAAATAAATAGCCAATGGACCGATTCCACATCCCAAATCTAAAATATTTTTATCTTTAAAGTTTGTATTCAAAGCGCATTTTTCGCTTAACAAAGTTGGTCTAAAAACTTTCTCGTTGTATTCAAGCTCAATATTTAAAAAATTTATTTTATTCATCAAAAATTTATTACTTTTGGAGATGGGTTTTCAATATCAACAATACCTATTTGATTTTTTCCTTTTAAAAATCCTGCACATTCTCCCGGATTAAAAATTATTGTTTCCTTTATTATTTCATTTCTATATCGATGAGTATGACCGTGAAATATAAAATCTGCCTCTTGAATTAAATTCTCATTTATTAATTCTGGATGATGCACTATGCAAACTTTTTTTTTATTTATTTCAAAGAAAAATGGTTCATCATAAATGTTGCATCTAAAACCCTTAGAAGCTTCTAATAAGTCATTTTTTTCTTCAATGTCGTTATTTCCGAAAACTCCTAACAATTTACAATTAAGCTTTTTAAAAGCTTTTAAAGATTTTGGAAGCGTAATATCGCCGGTATGAATAACTAAATCAACTTTTTCTTCATTAAAAATTTCGCATATTTTAGAGATACTCTTTAGGTTGTTGTGAGTATCCCCAACAATTCCGATAATCAATTAAGAAGTTTTTTCAAGAATGTGAATTCCACAGGCAGTGCCAAGACCAATGACATGAGTCATTCCCATCTTTGCACCTTCAACTTGCCTTTTTCCAGCCTCGCCTCTTAAATGCGTACAAATTTCATAAATGTTTGCAATCCCAGTGGCTCCTAACGGGTGTCCCTTCGAAAGAAGTCCTCCAGAGACGTTCACTGGTACTTTACCTCCAAGTTCTACATGA
>MDTG01160983.1_pt1 | contig 36335 bp, 38 predicted proteins | sample 811421 | NCBI WGS metagenome assembly MDTG01 (sample SAMN05326645, study PRJNA326480) | marine metagenome | isolation source: seawater | place: Pacific Ocean: South East | collected 2011
ACCGTCTCTGTCTCGCTCCACGGCGAGCAGCGCCAGCGGCCAATATATCGGGCTTGCATTTCGAAGGTTTCTCCGTATCGAAGCTCTTTGAGTGACATCACGAGCTCGTGCTCCCGCGCCTTTAAGAGAGGCGGCTCCGTCTCATTACCGCTCTGCAATCCGTAATAAAGCTTCTCGTCCGTGGTTGCCCCGAGAAACTCGCGCAAGCGCTCTTGAACAAACCGCCGCTGACCATGCTTCTCTCGGCACAGACCGCACAGTTGAATGGCGATGAAACGGCGGCCACTCGATTTTTCCAGGCGATGACCGAGGAGCCAGACACCGAGTTTCTAGGTGTGCGGGGTCTGCTCAATCAGGCCCTAGCCCGGGGCGATGACGGCGCCGCGCTGGAGTTAGCCCGGCATGCTTATATTCTCCGTCCGAAGAGCGGGTGGGTAACCGCGCAACTATTCGATCTGCAAATTCGCAATGGCCAGTGGCTTGATGCGCAGATCACCAATGACGAGCAGGTGTGCGCACATCATACCGACAAGGGGGTTGGACAACGGCGCAAGGCTGTACTGGCCTTTCAACAAGGCTTGGATGCCGCCGCCGACGGCGATCCCGAACGGGCGGCCAAGAATTACAAGATTGCCTACGACCAGGATCCGACCTTCATCCCCGCGGTCATGGCCCAGGCCGACACGCTTATGCACTGTCATAAGGCCACAAAAGCCGCGGATATCATCGAAAGGGCGTGGCGGGTGCAGCCTCACCCCGATCTGGTCGTTCCTTTCTGGCGTAGTGCTGAGGCGGGGGATGGCTTGGCCATAATGAAGGCCACCGAACGGTTGGCGCGCGCCAACCCGGAGCATCCGGAAAGCCACATCGCCTTAGCACAAGCCGCCCTAGAGGCACGGCTCTGGGGCGAGGCCCGAACCCATCTGAAGGCGGTCACTACCGATGGCGGCAATCACGACGAGGCACGGGTTTGCCGATTGTGGGCAGAGCTTGAAGACGCAGAACACCAAGATACAAAAGCGGCGCGCGCATGGTTAACCCGGGCGTCATTAGCCGATGAGGACCCGGCCTGGGTTTGCGGGAGCTGTGGAAATTCTGTTGCCAAATGGTCGGGCCTATGCGGCAATTGCGGCGAATTTAATTCCCTTGCCTGGGGTCGACCGCGACACGTAACGCGTATTGCGGACGACGCAATCGGACATAATGTGTCCGTAACTGTCGTCGGCGATTAGTCTTCAGACAAAATCACCCCGTCCGCAATCATTCCATCAATTTCATCGGTTCTGAAACCGGCCTCCGCAAGGATGTCTCGTGAATGTTGACCAATCCGAGGGAGGTCATGACGAATTTGGACGCGTCGTCCATTCATGACTACAGGCAAGCCGGGGATTTTGGTCTTCTTCCCGTCCGGCAGTGTGACATCCAATAGGCCGCCGGATTTTTGTAGATGCGGATCATCAAATAAATCGTGCGGTTTGGTGATCGGCGCAAACGGTAAACCAATGCGGTCACACTCCGCCATCAGTTCATCCTTCGTCATGGCGCCAAAGAGGCCTCCTAGAATAGGCATGATCCGTGCCCGGGCCTCGACACGCTGCGCATTCGTCTTCAGGCTGAGATCATCGTAGAGGTCCTCGCGGCCGAAGGCCTCACAGAAGATCTTCCATTGGGTATCGCTGACAATGCCCACAAAAACGCTTTCGCAATCTTTTGTCTCAAACGTGTCGTATACGGCCCAGGCCCTTGGCCGGTCCGGCATGGGGCCCGTGGGAACGCCGGTAACCGCGTATTGCATCATGTGTTGCGCGACCATATGAACGGTCGTTTCATAGAGCGCCGTCATCACCGGTTGTCCCCGACCCGTCTGTTCGCGCTCTCGTAGCGCTGCCATGATTCCGATTACCCCAAACATGCCGCCCATGATATCGGTAACCGAAGCACCCGCTCGAAGCGGCCGACCCTCTGGACCGGTCATGTAGGCCAGTCCCGCCATCATTTGCACGACCTCATCCAGCGCTTTGCGGTGCGCGTAGGGACCATCCAAAAACCCCTTCAGCGCGCAGTAGATTAGCCTCGGATTGTCGGCAGATAGAGCTCCGTAGCCAAGACCCAGTCCTTCCAGGGCGCCAGGTCGTAAATTCTCGACCACGATGTCTGCGTCCGCGCACAGTGTCTTGGCCGCCTTGAGGCCGCTGTCCGATTTGAGATCAAGAGCAAGGCTGCGTTTGTTGCGATTGTAGGTGGCAAAAAACCCTGCCCCCTGATGAACCAGGCGCCGCGTGGTATCGCCGTGCAATGGCTCCACCTTGATCACATCGGCACCCATGTCGGCGAGGATCATGCCGCATGTCGGACCCATAACCATGTGACAGAATTCGATCACCCTGACCCCATGGAGGGGTAAGCGGGCTCTGTCATCTTGCGTCGCGTTCATGGACGCGAGAATATGGGGCCTCGTAAAAAAGGTCAAAGCCTAGAGGGGATCACATGGCTAGTCGCGGCGTTTTGTATGTGGTTTGGGGTCAGTTGGACCAAGCGCTCCTGGATCGTGCGATAGCCTCAGTTCGCGAATTCCATCCCGAGCTTCCCGTTGAGATTGCCCGCCTAGGCGATGATGCGACGCTGCTGGACAAGGCCCGCATGCTGGACTTGACGCCGTTTGATGAGACCGTTTTTCTAGATGCCGATACGATCGTGCTAGGCGATTTAGGTTTCGGGTTTGACAAGGCCAAACGACAGGGTCTCGCTTGTTCCATATGTGAATGCCCTTGGGCACGGCGATACGGCGGCATTGACGGTGATGTTGTCGAATACAACACCGGTGTCCTGTTTTTCACGAAAGACGCCAAACCCGTGTTTGACGCCTGGAAGGTCCGGGTGCGCAATATTGACTCAAGCATCGTTTTCCGTAGCGGTAACGGTCGGGCACGCATGCCCCTAAATGACCAGGCCGGCTTCGCAATGGCTGTTGAAGAAACTGGCTTTAATCTGTTCGTCCTCCCCTATAACTGGAACTTCCGACCGAAGTGGCACAAGAGCTGGTACGGACCACTGAAAATTTGGCACGACTATGAACCTGTGCCCGAACCCATTCGACAGCGAAACGCGGACCAGGCGGCAGTGAATGCGATAGTCGATCTATCCATATTGCGCGACGACTAGTGGCGATCGGGCTTGACAGGAACGACTTCCTAAGGGATAGGGAGTTATTCTGATTGCCCTGTGCCGCCTTAGCTCAGCTGGTAGAGCATCGCATTCGTAATGCGGGGGTCGGGTGTTCAAGTCACCCAGGCGGCACCATTCCTCCTGTTGCAAATCCGTCTATCAGGCCGATTTTAAACATAAATCAAATCACGCTTTCTAAGCGTGCCGCACCCATGACGCGCCTGTTGATGTTTGTTTTCTGGACCGTAGCCAAGCGGTGAATGTCCGCATGCGGATTGCATATCAGCACGACCATCGTCCCCACGCTGACTAGGGGCCACACGAACTGTTGCATATCCACCAAAGTGCTGTTCTCTTGTCGCCAATGGTCGTGTCGGATGTCTTGGCTTCGGTTGTGCAGGCTCAATGTTCGGTCCCTCAGGGTCAAAACGCATGAAAAAGATCACCGTATTTTTCACAAGATCGGCATTCTTCACCTTTGGCATATCGATCCTTTTTTTAATTATTGGCGCCCTGGTATCTTCGGATTCATTTTTCCAAACCGTTTGGATGGACCGGGATCTTTGGCGCGCAAGTCAATTTGATCCGCTTCTTACCGTGACCGGGCCCGAGAGCGACACCGGCGCTCAGGCCCCCGGTGGGTCATACTACGCGCTGCTGAAGCTGGCGCTCTCCATCCATAGTGATCCCATTGCGGCGAACGTACTTCGGAATTTGATGTTTGGCACATCGATCGTCGTTTTATTTGCCTACATGGCCGCAAATTGGCCGCGCCCGCTTGCCTGCCTCGCAACGGCCATTTATGCGTCGTCAGGCACACTACTTCAGACCTCGGTATTCTGGAATCCCGGTTATATTCCCCTGTTTGCAGTACTGATGGTCCTTGCCATGCACCGTTTCTTCAAGACGCGCCGAAGCACCTCTGTGTTCACTCTATTTTTCCTTTTTGCCCTATCCAGCCAAATTCATCAGCAGACCATCATCTTAATGTTTGGATTTGTGATGACGCTCGCGCTTTATCGCATCCGCCCTCGATGGACCGAGGGCTTCGCCGCGCTTTCCGGCTTTCTTCTATCTTACGTTCCGTTCCTGGCGCATGAACTGTCTGACGGCTTCGCGCATACGCGCGACCTTCTAAATCGGCTAGTCGACAGCCCCTACGTTGGAAGCGGAAGGTTCCTTGAGTTTACTGGGCCGAAATTCGCATTGATCCAGAAACTCTTGTCCTCGACCGCTCACATATATCAAGAGATGGGCGGGGTGGTTGGGGCTGCCGCCAAGTATTTTCTGCTTCCCCTCGATGTGGCCGTGCTGATCGTAACTCTTGCGTTTCTAGCCCTTGTCGGCGCCAGGGCGAGCCGGGCGTTGCTCTCCCGGCAACCCTCACCAATTTCAATCGAAGAAGGATTTACAGCAGTCATTTTTCTTGGCTTTGCTCTTATTCTATTTAAGTCCGACCACCTCTTGCTCCGGCACCTCGTGGCGATAACGCCAGTCGTCTCTATTCTCTCGGCGTTCGCCTTAATAAGGGCCGTACAAGCCATCCCGTGGCTGAATGACCATTTTCGCCGACTAGCGATAGCCTTATTGATTGGCGCCTTTGCGGGCCGATGCCTGTTCATTGGTACGATAAATACGTTCTCCGGTGTCTCTGTTACTCCGACGCGTTACCACGGCATGACTGAATTGACCAAAACATTCGCGACGGTCTATGGCTGGAACTTTGAGCACGTCGAGGCTTACGTCTCATCCTTCCGTTTTGATGGGAAGACATTCCGACCCCAAAATCCAACGTTCGGATCGTTCTTTGATATTCTTAACATCCCATCTACGCGAGAAGCGCGGGACGCGACGTGCGTAATTGTCGTTGCAAAGTCGGAGACTGGGGCCAAGACGCCCGCTGACATGTCTCGTGTATTTCAACGCCACGCATTACTCACGCCCTACGCGCCGCAATTCCGCGGCTTCGAAACGTCGGATAATTTCTTCTTTCTGGAGTATGACGGCTACGACGGAAACTGCTTCAAGAGCGCGACAAACGCCTATATCGATGGCACATTGGAGCAATCCGAATCCATGAGCGCCTTGCCACTGGCAACCCAGGTTCGCAATAGCATTGAAGAGATTCCAAATTCTTTGCTAGCACCACAAACCGTTGGCTTTGCCATTCGTGTTCCCGAAAGCCGAATTCCCATCGGCGTGTTGCTTCAGACCGAAGACGGCAAGATTGTCCCGACTATCGTTGGCCGTGAGCTTCAAGGCTACACCGGAATTCCGGCTTCCACCCTGTCCAAACCGAAAATCCACTACCAATCCGCCGCCAGGAAATCCCAAACCGCTTCTACGTTCGTGATAGAGATCGGCGGCGGCAAGAAGTGGGGGAGCTTAGCCCCTTGGCGGCTGTCGCCCACTACGCTATCGGATGGGTCTTGGCGCGTGTCTTTTTCCGGACAATTGGATAATTTACCTTTCGCCCACGAGCTGGGTACAATTTTCGTCGAAACACGGGGGCACAGGCAGAACATCAGGATAGACAAGGCGGGAGAAGAGTAAGGCAGCGCCGAGGAATTTAATGTTATCAGGAAGCAGGTTCATGGATATTCGCGCCTATTGGGAAGATAAGATCGTCGGCTGGGAAGATGGTCGCTATAAGTGTAAGGGGTCGAGATTCCAGCTGCTGGAATGGATAGCCAATCGATCCAGCGCCTCGCTCCGATATAGGTTGGCCTCGGCCAGCGAACTACTGGTCCCCAAAGTTGCCGGACTTCGCGTCGTTGAACTGGGCTGTGGCTCCGGCCTTTTAGCTGCCAATATAATCAATGCCGGCGCTGCATCTTACAGGGGAGTCGACATCTCGGAGGCCGCGATCGCGCGGGCGAGGGAGAGCGCCGCCGCCGTCGGGATCGCCGATAAGGTGCAGTTCGATCGCGCCGATCTGGCGACGCTGAAGGAATTGGATGCGGATGTCGTTTTCTCGTTGGGTCTGCTTGACTGGTTATCCGATCCGGAGTTGGATCATCTCTATCAAATCGGGAGAAACGCACATTGGCTTCACGCAATTTCAGAACGCCGCGATAGCCCGTCCCAGTACCTGCACCGGCTTTACGTTTTTCTAGCCTACGGCTACCGAACCAAACACTATACCCCCAGGTATTTCACCGTTGATGAAATTCGCGCAATCGCAAACCGGCATAATCCGCGCCCGGTCCGAGCCATACGAGATCGCCGGCTGAGTTTCGGCGCCCTGCTCACTACCTTTGATGCGGACCGGCGGGCCTAATGATAAGGATTGCGATCTCCGCGGATGACTACGGCCTGTCCCCGGGTGTCAGTAAGGCCATCATAGAACTGGCCAAAGCGAACCGTCTCAGCGGAACCGCGTGCATGACAGTATTCCCATGGTGGCCCGAACAGGCACGTGCGATCGCGCCCCTCTTGGATCAGATTGACGTGGGCGTTCATCTAACACTGACTGATCACGCGCCGCTTGATAGCATGCCAGTCCTGGCACCTTCCGGACGCATGCCGTCTCCCGGCCATCTCTATCGGAGGGCCGTAATCGGCGCGATCGATCCAGCGGAAATCAAGGCTGAGCTGCATCGCCAGATCGACGCATTCGAAGCCGCCTTGGGCAGACCGCCAGCTTTCCTGGATAGCCACCATCACGCTCATCAGTTTCCGCAAATTCGCGATTTGGTAATCAGCGTTTTTTTAACGCGGCTTTCGCCCCGGCGCGCCTATATGCGGTGCTGCTGGGACAGTCCAACAAGGATATTTCGGCGAGGCGTGCATCCTTGGTTGGCTTTGGGCATTGCCTTGCCGGGACGCGCCCTCGCGAAACGCGCGGCTCAAGTTGGCTTGCCCTTAAATCGGGGGTTTTCGGGTGTTCATAAATTTTCATCCGACACTAATTATGGTAACCTGTTTAATAAGTTTCTTCGCCACCAAATTGATGGCGGCATGATCATGTGTCATCCTGGTATAATGGACGACTGGCTTGCTCAACTCGACACCGTCGTTGAAGCGCGGGAGAACGAGTACACTTGGCTTGCCGGCGACGCTATGCCACAGGCGATGGCGGCAGCGAATACCCGACTGTTCCGGTTGTCAGAGATTTTGCACCAATGCGCGTAGCCAGCCGATAATGCCCGGCCGCGGATGAAAAACGTAACCGCGCATGATGAAGAAGTTAAGCGCCAGACAGGAACTATCGGCCAAAAGCTTCGCCAAAAAAATATTCATACCGGCGATATCTCCCAAAAACCAAAGAAGACTCAACGATAGGCCGTAGCTGACCAAATAGAGGACGAGAAATCGCCGCCCCTCTACACTAACGCGGCCCCGGGAGCGGACGTCGAAGCTCCAATATTTGTTCGTGAAGAACGCATAGGCGCCTCCGGCTAGGCGGGATACCACTTGCGCGACGACATAATGCGCCCCAAAAAACACCAGTGTGCTGTATACTATCCAATCCACAATCGCCGATGTTGCGGCAACGCCGCTGTATTTAACAAACTGCTTAATGATGCTCATCCCGGCAGCTCTGCTAATGCCAATATACGCTTAGCAGCCTGCTGCGCGCCATCCTCGGGCGCCGGCAGGTATTCATAACTCGCCCGAAATTCCTCAATTCGCGACAAGGCGGGCAAGATGGCGGCCTCCAGGTCTTCCTCAGCGATTATATCGCCAACGCCCAGGTGTTTGATCATCCGTGCGTTGAGCCATTGTTCAGCATGATTAGGGACAGGGACGACCAACATAGGCTTCCGCATACAGAAGATCTCGCTAACGGCACTAAAGCCGCCATTTATAATGACAAGGTCCGCATCCTTAAGAATAGGGCCCGTTTCGCGTTGTCGGCCATGGTAGATGATTTGCCCATCCTCCGGCCAGTTTTCCGGCGCCCGACGGCCCACAACCTCAATGTTCACGGGACGATCAGCCTCGGTCAAGCGCACCGGTGTTCCAAATACGGATCCGCTCAACATAATCACCACCTTCTTCGGCGACCGCGTCATTTGCGCGGCGCCATAACCGGTGCGCACGATCGGCCCGATACGCGCATAAGGCGGTGGCGAAACTGGGATGGCACGATCCAGGGTTGGGCTCAGCACCAAATCCAAACGTTTACGATGAAAGAGATAATCTAACTCTTCAATGCCATAAAACTGGGCCCGGATGGATTTCGGCGTATCATCGAAAAATCGATAGGCCTCGTGTACAACATCGGCATTGTTCAGGGCGGCCACCGGGATTTTGCGGTCCCGCATAGGGGCTAAGGTATAGACAGAATCCGTGACCGCCACATTAGGCTTAAAGTCATCCAGGATCTTGGACAACTGCTTCTTATTGTGCCGCATAATGTTAACATATTCGCCGGCATTCAACAGCGTATGGAAAATACTAATCTGACTTCCTGACTGGCCATAGTAGAGTGATTGCGCCTCATAAAGTGACAAGACCTCGGGACGACCATCGAAATACCAAAGCCCATTCCCCGAAGTTGCTACGGCGACCTCCGCTCGGGCACTCTGGAGCCGTTGAATAACGGCATGGCAGCGCGTTGAGTTACCAAGCCCAAGACCACTGATGAGAAATAGAATGCGCGTGCTCATAGCGCTGGATCGAGTCTTACAACATGGGACATGGGCCAGACGGAGCATATATCGGCCACAACCCAATTTGTTTGTCCGGCTAGTTCACCAAGAAAGGCGGATGAGAACAGCTTGACCCGAACCCCATGACGACCATGCCAGCCAGCATAGCGCCGCGCGGCCCAGCTCTCGCAGGGTATCAATACCACCATCGATCCATCGTCCACGACAACTTGCCGGGCGGCTTTCAGAACCGACGCCGGGCTGGCTGTAAACTCCAGTAAACCGGCGCAAATGATGCAATCAAAGGCTCCCGCCACATCAATCGCCTCCGCGTCACCTTGCTGCACATGTAGATCATCAAGCCGGGGAGCGGCTCGAACCATCTCGGGTGATTTGTCTATACCTGTCACTTCAGCAGCGCCTCGGACAAGTGCCTGACAAGCATAGAAGCCGGCCCCGCAGCCAAGGTCTAGGACCACGCGCCCGTTTATATCACCAAGCGCGTGAAAGACCGCGTCACACTCCCGCCGGCGTAGCCACGACCAAGGCGCGCGCGCGCACAATTTGGCATAGGTCGCAGCACGTTCGTCAAAATGATGAAGAACCGCATCACTCGATGGAGAGGCGCGGTTATGATCGGCTGGCCACATATTGATACCTAGTGTTTCGGGGCGATGCTCGCCACATAAACTAGTTAAGTCGAACTTGATTTAGTTCAACCATATAATCCTCTACCGACTTGTGGATTGAAAGGGAGACTTTCCCGAATTTCCCTGCTTGGCGGCGAGCATGCGCAAGTAATCTACAGTTAAGTTTCATTTCGAGAGAACATAGGGCGGGCGGAAGGATTCTGATCCACGACTTCGGTCTTGGCAAGAATATGCTCTGACTGAAACTTCATTCTCTTAAACGCCTTTTTGTACATCCAATTAATTTTATTGTGTTTCGATTTCTGTAGTAAGTTGGGCCCACGCGTACCTCTAAATAAGAAATAATGTTTGTCGTTAGAATAGCTAAGGAATTCCCCTCCCTATGATGCAGATTTTTGTTAAGTTTGGGGGCCAAAAAGAACTCGACTTGCTAGTTCATCAAGATTAAGCGACGTTGCAAAGACAGATTGCTGAAATGATGTGGTAACTTATGACAATTTCTGATGACTATCGTAACGCTCAAAAGCAACTGCATGAGAACCCAGAATACGGTGTCGCGTCACTTCAATTCGCTCCCATTGTTAAGGAAGTGATGGAAGAAATTGGTGCAAAAAGCATTTCCGATTATGGCGCCGGAAAATGTCGGCTAAAAATGAAACTACAAGAACTTGGTTCACATAATTTTCGCTATTTTCCATACGATCCGGCGTTTCCAGAATACGGTGAGCCAAAAGAAGCCGAACTAGTCTGCTGTATTGATGTGCTTGAGCATGTTGAGCCGTTTTACGTTGAAGCTGTTTTGATCGACTTGAGAAAAATCACAAATGGCCATGGATTTTTTACGATCCATACTGGTCCTGCTGGGAAAACTTTGCCCGATGGTCGAAATGCACATTTAATTCAAAAACCAGCATCTTGGTGGCTGCCAAAGCTTTGTGATCATTTTGAAACCCAACATCTTCAACAATCTCCGGGTGGATTTTGGATTGTTGTCTCGCCAAAGAGTGGCGGCTAAAAGCCAGCACTAAAATTTCAAAGGCGAACAACAACAAATACGAACTTCCGCCATCTATCCAAACCATCCTTCTGATGTTTTCCCCCGTGTTCCACAGGACTGTGGATCGAACCTCCATTGTGGCGCTAATTGTTGGCAAGTATGGTTTTCGTTGTCTAGGGATTGAAGTGGTTTTTCGGAAGCATAGATATTTTAAGGAATTTAAGGGAACCGGCTCTGTCGGGCGACCGGCGGGGCTGTTTTTTTGTTGCTTCCCTAATAGGCTACTGGGCAGCCACTGCATCGTCAGCCGCTAGACCATTAACCCTCGTTTCATGAGTTAAGTTGTCAACGGTTACGTGGGTGTCGTACCAAGTAAGCGTCGGTTTAGCGCCAAATTTTTCGGTCAGTGTTTCCACGCGTTCGGCCGTAAACCAAGCTTCAGCTGCCGCACGATTTTCCCACAAATTCACTCCACCTGTGCCACTATCACCGTTCAAATAGTCTTTTCTAATCAGTCCTTGCCCGGCAAGATTTCGATAGGTGGGGGCGGTCCCTGTACCTCCCTTGATTGCTTGTCCTTCGGTGCGTTTATCCAGAGGAAACTGAACGATGACAATACAATTTTTCATTAAAAAAAGCTCCAAAGCAGCTACTGGTGTCTTCATCATCTCAGTCCTCCTGGTTAGGGAGTGAGAGGTGCAACGGAAACAAAATAAACTTACCGGTAAAAATCCAACCGATGGCGGCACGGGAGCATGTCCACACGATCATCTCTGCATTGGCGCGTGAGGGGACTATTGGTCGTGAGCATCTGATGAATCAACTCGATCTCGTTAAGCAAAGCGAGTTCATTTACGTGCCGTGAACAAATCGTGTGACTCTCGGCGATGATGAATTGATAGATCGAAAAGATTTTGGAGCGGGCGATGGGATTCGAACCCACGACTTCAACCTTGGCAAGGTTGCGCTCTACCCCTGAGCTACGCCCGCTTTAGCCCAAATGGGCTCCTGAAAACGCGCCGATGATAAGCATTGGTCAAGCCTTTGCAAGCGTCAACTTAAAGCTCCCGCTTCTGGTGGTGGCGCTTGAGGCGACAGAACCCGGCGTTTACACTTCACCCATGACTTTTACACGCGACGACCTTCTGGCCCGCCTCGATGTCCTAGGCATTGTCACAAAAACTGTAAATCATCCCCCTGTCTTTACCGTCGAGGAATCGAAACGTCTGCGTGGCAATCTTCTCGGCGCCCATACGAAGAACCTTTTTCTCAAGGACAAGAAAGGCCGCCTTTGGCTGGTTATTGCCCAGGAGGACAGAGATGTGGACTTGAAGGCGCTCCGCAAGGATATTGGGGCCGCCCAGCTATCCTTTGGTAAGCCTGCTCTTTTGTCAGAGGTTTTAGGGTTGGAGCCCGGCTCTGTAACCCCCTTTGGAGTGATCAACGATATAGAGAATCAGGTCACGGTTATATTAGACAAGGGCTTGCTGGCATTTGATGCACTAAACTTTCACCCACTGACGAACACAGCAACAACTCGGATATCGCCAAAAGGCTTGCAGGCTTTTTTGGGCGACACCGGGCATGAGCCCAAGATCATTGCATTTTAGGAGCTGTCTCGCGCTGAGACCTTGCACCAATCCCGTGGATGCGCCATCTATACATCAGCCGGAAATTCAGGGGACGAGCGATGGAATTTAAAATGAACCCGGATGGTAGCATGACCCCGATTGAGGGAGGCACCGGCCCGCAAGACATCGTCGGCGCACCAGAGGCTCAGCCGGGGCAGCAACCCGGCCAGCTGCAAATGAATCCAGGCGCCATGCCAGCCACAAGCGTCGGCGGCGGTTCGTTAATCAAGGAGTCAAATACCACCGACTTTATGCAGGATGTGATCGAGGCATCCATGCAGGTTCCCGTCATCGTCGATTTCTGGGCGCCGTGGTGCGGACCATGCAAACAGTTGGGTCCGGCCTTGGAAAAGGCTGTCACGCAAGCTGGCGGCCTTGTCCGCATGGTCAAGATCAACGTCGACGATAACCAGGAGCTGGCGGCGCAGTTGCGTGTCCAGTCGATCCCGGCCGTATTCGCCTTCAAGGGTGGTCGGCCTATCGATGGGTTCGCCGGTGCCGTGGCAGACAGCCAGATAAAATCCTTCATTGACCGGCTGCTGGACGGCGCCAAGCCGCCCCTAGAGCAGACCCTCGACGCGGCCAAAGAGTTGTTGGAGGCCGGTACCGCCGAGGAGGCGCTGGCGTTGTATCAGCAAATTCAGACCGAAGCTCCCGACAACGAGGCAGCGATCGCCGGCGTCATCCGTGCTTCCCTGGCCGTCGGTGACCGCCAGGCGGTAGACGAGATAATTGCCGCCCTGCCGTTAGAGTTGAAAAACAAGGCAGAGATTGCCGCCGCGCTGTCAGCTGTCGAGCTTGACGAGGCCGCCGAAAGTGCGGGCGACATAGCACCATTGCGCCAACAAGTGGATGCAGATCCGAAAAACCTGGAAGCTCGATTAAACTTAGCCATGGGCCTATTCGCAGCCGGCCAGCATGAAGTGGCTATTGATGAGTTTCTTGAGCTCATCCGCATTAATCGTAGCTGGAATGAAGAAGCTGGCCGTGTTCAATTATTGAAAGTCTTCGATACCTTGGGCCCCACCCATGAAATGACCGTGGCGGGCCGCAAACGTCTATCATCGATCCTGTTTTCATGAAGCCGGTAGGGCTGCCACCAGCAATTCCCGTCTTTCCCCTAACAGGTGCATTGTTGCTGCCAGACGGGCGGCTACCACTTAACATTTTCGAGCCGCGCTATATAGCGCTGATTGAAGACGCCCTGGGCGCCGACCGGTACTTCGGCATGATCCAGCCTCAAAGCGCCGCACGCGAAACCGTCGGTAATGACAGTCCACTCTTTGGCATCGGCTGCCTGGGCCGGATTACGGATTTCGCCGATCCAGGCGATGGCCGTTATGAAATTGTCTTAACCGGTGTATGCCGGTTTATGGTTTCCCGCGAACTCGACATATGCCGCGGATACCGCCGCGTGAAAGCCGACTACGATCCCTTCTTAGATGACCTGAAGCCGGGAGATACGGAGATCACCAACCGCATTTCTCTCCTAGCCGCCTTGAAAACCTATTTCGAGCGTCGCAACCTGGATGCGGATTGGGATTCCCTGGATGAAGTATCCGATCCAGTTCTGGTGACTACGGCAGCCATGGGATGCCCCATGAAACCCGAGGAGAAACAGCTTCTCCTCGAGGCACAAACACTGGTCAACCGCGCCGAATGTCTGCAAACTATCCTAGAGTTGGCTATGCACAGTGTCGACATCACGACAGCGCGGCACTGAGAGGGCCGTTGCTGTGAGCGAGGCAAAAACTGTCGATCCAAAACTGCTGGAAATCTTGGTGTGTCCAACCACTAAGACACCGTTGGACTACGATTCTGAACGCCAAGAACTTGTCAGTCGGCGCGCCGGCCTTGCCTATCCGATTCGCGACGGCGTGCCCATCATGTTACCCGAGGAGGCACGGGTCCTCAGTGACAACGCCACCGGGAGCGCAAAACTGTGAGCGATAACTTCAGTCAAGTCCATAAACCGACGGAGCTTCGCCTGAAGCGAGAAGAAAAGATCCTGGAAGTGGATTTTGACACTGGCGAAAGTTTTCGGTTTCCCGCCGAGCTCCTTAGGGTGGAAAGCCCCTCGGCCGAAGTGCAGGGCCATGGCCCCGGCCAAAAAACCATCGTCGCGGGCCGCCGCCATGTGGGCATCATGGATGTAACGCCAGTGGGGAACTACGCGGTTTGTATCAAGTTTGACGACCTGCACGACACGGGCATCTACACATGGGACCTCTTGTATGATTTTGGCCAGCGCAAAGATCAAATATGGCAGGGCTATCTCGATGCCCTCACCCGCGACGGCTTGAGCCGCGACCCCTAAATCAGGCTTTCGCCCCGAAGCAGGCGCGGCAAGTTGCCAACCAGCCCCATGGCGTGACGCATGAAAAGCCGCTTCACGGGAGGCAGGTGGTTAATCGCCGCTAGGCCTAGGTCCCGCGCAAGCCGCACCGGGCCGACGTCATTCGAGAACAAGCGGTTTAGGCCGTCCGTGGCGGCCAGCATGAGGGTGTTGTCAAAGCGCCGCCAGCGGGCATAGCGCTCTAGAACCTGCGGATCACCCACATCTTGGCCCAAACGCTCCGCATCAACTAAGACCTCTGCCAAGGCCGCCACATCCCTGAGGCCCATGTTTAATCCCTGTCCAGCAATGGGATGCATGGCATGGGCTGCATCGCCAGCTAGAACCATTCGCCGGTCAGACAAACGCTGGGCGAATTGGAGCCCTAAGGGAAATACATAGCGCGGCCCAGCCAAGTCGGCATCGCCGAGGAAATTGCCAAAGCGCTGGCGAACCTCCTCCATGAACTGGTCGTCGTTCAGGCTCATCACGGCCTGCGTCAGGTCACTGTGCTCGGTCCACACCAGCGACGAACGATTGCCCGATGCGGGTGGATCGCCCTGAAGGGGCAGAATGGCAAATGGGCCCGCCGGCAAAAACCGTTCATGGGCGATATGATTATGGTGGCGCTCGTGCCGCACCGTGCAGACAATACCAGACTGATCGTAAGCCCACTTGGTAGTCGCAATCCCGGCATCCGCACGAACCATTGAGCCGCGCCCATCTGCGCCGACCACAAGGCGAGCCCAAATTTTTGCGCCGCTTCGTAATGTGGCTGAAACCCCATACTGGTCACGGATCAGTCGCTCGACGCGGTCTGGCGCAAAAACCCGCACCTCGTCTGAAGCCTGCAAGCGCTCATATTGCGCCCGGCGCAGGTGATGGTTCTCGACCATAAACCCCATGGGGTCATTCCCGGTTTCACGATGGTCATAGTGCAGGAACATCAAGGACGGACCATCGGAAATCCGGATGTCAAGGATGGGCGCCGTGCGTGCCGCAAGGCCCGCCCAAATCCCAACGCCCGCCAGCAGCCGCTGATTTGACAGGGAAACGGCGAAGGAGCGGCCATCAAACTCAGCGTCGATGGCTTGGCGCAGATCCGCCATGTCCACTAAGGCCGACGAAACGCCGGTCCCAGCCAATGCCGCCGCCAACGTGTTACCTACGAACCCACCACCAACAATCAGAACATCGACTTCACTCTCATGTTGGTTTCGCGGATGGACTATCATCATCTGTTCTCAGTTCTGCCAAAAATTTATACATAAATTTAAAAATGCATACTATTTAATCATAATCTCAGGCGGAGTTTTTTAGTGTGATTGGTGTCTAATCCTAATTAGTTGATTTTAAATAATTATTCTGGCGCTGACAAATTGGCACGGGATTTGATTATCAAAAAAGGATAGCGGAATTTATCCCGCCAAACAATCGCTGCTATTCCCGAACTCTGGGTTTGGTATCGGCAGCTAAATTAGTAGAGGAACCAAAACATGAAGCTAATCATGGCCGTCATCAAACCTTTCAAGCTTGAGGAGGTTCGCCAGGCACTGTTACCGCTTGGAGTTGAGGGCATGACCGTCAGTGAGGTCAAGGGCTTTGGCCGGCAAAAGGGCCAGGCCGAGATTTATCGTGGCGCGGAATACGAAGTGAATTTCTTGCCCAAGGTCAAATTGGAAATCGCCGCAAAGGAAGAAATCACAGAGCAGGTTGTCGAGGCCATCACTGTAGCGGCCCAGACTGGAAAGATTGGCGATGGCAAGGTCTTCGTCTATTCCCTCGATTCCGTCGTCCGTATTCGCACCGGCGACACTGGTGCCGAAGCCATATAGGAGAGCATTATGAAATTTTCCCTTATCCATAAAAACCTGCCGGCAGCTCTTGTGGGCTGCACCGTCGCCATCAGCGCGTCACAGGCGCAAGCTGAGGTCAGCGCCGAAACCGCCTACGTGTTCAGCACCTTCTCGTTCCTGATCCACGGCATCCTGGTCATGTTCATGGCGGCGGGTTTCGCCATGCTGGAATCGGGCCTGGTTCGGGCCAAGAACACCGCCACCATTTGCCTCAAGAACATCGCGCTTTATTCCCTGGCCGGCATCGCCTTCTATCTCGTCGGCTACAACCTCATGTACGTGGACGTGCCGGAGGGCGGATTTATAGGCACGCTTTCGTTGCTCTATAACCCATCTGTTGACGAGCTCGCGCTGATTAACGCTGGAAAGGCGACACCAGAAATGGTTGGCAAAGTCATCGAAGGTGGTTATTCCGTTTCCTCCGACTGGTTTTTCCAGATGGTCTTCGTTGCAACTGCTGCATCCATCGTATCGGGTACTGTCGCCGAGCGGATCAAGGTCTGGCCGTTCATGATCTTCGTGATTGTTCTCTCGAGCGTCATTTACCCAATCCAGGCATCCTGGGTTTGGGGCGGTGGTTGGCTTGATGCCCTGGGCTTCACGGATTTTGCTGGTTCTACCCTGGTTCATTCCACCGGTGGATGGGCAGCGTTGACTGGCGCCATAATCCTTGGTGCACGGAGTGGCAAGTATGGGCCCGACGGCAGCGTGAAGGCTCTTCCCGGCGCCAACATTCCACTCGCGACATTGGGCACGTTCATTCTGTGGTTCGGCTGGTTCGGTTTTAATGGGGGCTCCCAGCTCGCGCTTGGCAGCCCACTTGACGCGGCAGCCATGTCGATCGTCTACGTGAACACCAACTTGGCTGCTGCTGCAGGCGTAGTCGTGTCGATGATCCTAGCGCAAATTATGTACGGCAAAGTGGATGTCTCTTTGGCCTTGAATGGCGCCATCGGCGGCCTCGTAGCTATCACTGCAGGACCTGACCTTCAAAACCACTTTATCGCGCTCATTGTCGGCGGTGTCGGCGGAGCCCTGGTCGTGTTCGCGGTGCCGTTGATCGATAAGATGAAAATAGATGACGTGGTCGGCGCCATTTCCGCACACTTGGTTGCTGGGATCTGGGGCACACTGTGCGTTGGCATTTTTGGCTCTGGCTCCATCGTTACCCAGCTTATAGGCATCGTTGCCATTGGAGTATTTGTCTCCGTGGCTAGCGCCATCGTTTGGTACATCCTAAAGTTGACCGTCGGTATTCGGGCCGAGGAAGAAGATGAAGTCCTGGGCCTCGACAAGTCCGAATGTGGCATGGAGGCCTATCCGGAGTTCGGGGCTGGCTCTCGAACCTTGTAAAACCTCTCCCTCCCGTACTGGCGGTTCTCCCGACGTGCCGGTACCACCGTGGACAAGCCGGTGAACTCTGTTCTCCGGCTTGTCTCGTTAAGGTCTTGTTTAGGATCGACCCTTACTTTGAGGGCATGAGTTTTACCCTAAGATTCTTCGATTCCGCCGACCAATCAAGGGGTCGTCGCGATCAAGTAACTGCCATTCTGCCGGCCAGCGCGCGGACCTTTCTTCGTGATCGCCTATCTGAATTCTGCGGCGCCACACTCACACTCTTTTCCATTCTACTCTTGATTGCCGTCACCTACTACCAACCGAGCGACCCGTCATTAAACAGTGCGACGGATCTGGCCCCAGCCAATATTATGGGCCGCTTGGGCGCGACAGTTGCTGACATTCTGGTACAATCTTTCGGTTACGCCGGCTATTTTTTCATTGTTGGTTTGCTCGGATGGTCTTGGCGACTTATCCGAAAGCGACGCCTATCCCACATTGGTTGGCGCGGGACTGCCCTAATTCTCGCCACCTTGGCCGCTAGTATTGGTCTGAGCGGTCTGCCAGTTGCTGACGAATGGCTGCTGGTGACCCGCATGGGCGGGGTTATTGGTACATTGGCTCACGATCGTGCCGTTAGTCTGATGACCACTGCCAGTTGGTTGCACGGGGGCTTGCAGATTACGATTGCCGCTTGGTTCATGGCGGGGCTTCTGTGGGTCTTTGGATTGGGTTTGACCTGGAGGGATTGGCAGGCCTCGGGCTCAGCCATCGGCGCTGGCGCGTTGTTCCTAGGTCAAGGATACAGGAAAAGTCGCGAGGCCTTCGGCGTTGTGTCCGCCTGGAGCCAAAGCAAATTGGTGTCCACCGAACGGCAGCAAACCAAAGAGACACCGGCAGCTTCCACTGATGGCCGTGGGGATAACGAATCCGAGGATATCACGGTCCGGGTTGCTGTTGGCGAGGAACCGCCCGCGGAGGATGCACCGTCACGCACCGGGCTCGTGGCGCCGCGAAAACCCAAGCCAAAGACCGGTAAGAAGGCCAAAGCCGCACAGCAGGGCAAGCTCGACCTGGAGCCCAACAACACCAAGTATGCGCCGCCGCCGCTGGATCTTCTGGAGGCCCCATTCGTCGAGGCCTCCCGGGAGGCTATCAACAAAGACGCCCTAGAACAAAACGCAAAGTTTCTCGCCACTGTCCTACAGGATTTTGGCATCAAGGGCGAGATCGTCAAAGTGCGTCCCGGGCCAGTGGTGACGCTTTATGAATTGGAACCCGCGCCGGGGACCAAGACCTCGCGGGTGATCGGTCTTTCGGATGACATCGCGCGCTCCATGAGCTCCGTGTCAGTCCGTGTCGCCGTCGTGCCGGGCCGCAACGTCATCGGCATTGAGCTCCCAAACGTAGGGCGAGAAATGGTCTATCTGCGCGAGCTTCTTGCCTCCGCCGATTTCGAGCGCTCCAAATCCAACCTGCCTCTCGCGCTTGGCAAGGACATCAGCGGCGCGGCCGTGGTCGTTGATCTGGCGCGTATGCCACATCTATTGATCGCAGGTACCACCGGTTCGGGCAAATCAGTGGCCATGAATACCATGATCCTGTCCCTATTGTATGGCCTCAGTCCCGATGAATGCCGGTTGATCATGATCGACCCAAAGATGCTTGAGCTTTCCGTCTACGACAACATTCCCCATCTTCTAACCCCGGTAGTGACCGACCCGTCGAAGGCCGTTGTTGCCCTGAAATGGGCAGTGCGCGAGATGGAAGACCGATATCGCAACATGTCGCAACTCGGCGTGCGCAACATCGCCGGCTACAACGCACGCATTAGAGAGGCGCGCAAGAAAGACGAGATCCTGACGCGTCGGGTGCAAACTGGGTTTGACGATGACGGCAAGCCAGTCATCGTGGACCAGCCGCTACCCATGGAACCGTTGCCGTTCATCGTCGTTGTCGTCGACGAGATGGCAGACCTCATGCTGGTTGCAGGCAAAGACGTGGAGGCCGCCATCCAGCGTCTCGCACAAATGGCCAGAGCCGCGGGCATTCATCTCATCATGGCCACACAGCGTCCGTCCGTCGACGTGATCACCGGAACCGTGAAAGCGAACTTCCCTACCCGTGTCAGCTTCCAAGTCACCTCGAAAATCGATAGCCGGACGATTTTGGGCGATCAGGGTGCCGAACAGCTTTTGGGCCAAGGTGACATGCTCTATATGGCCGGAGGCGGGCGGATCACTAGGGTCCATGGCCCGTTTGTATCCGACGACGAGGTGGAACAGATCGTTTCCCATCTCAAGGACCAGGGAACGCCTATCTTCATCGAAGAGGTGACGGTTGACGACGACACCTCCAGTGGCGCAGAAACCGCCGACGGTAAATCGAACAATGCCGACGCCCTCTATGACGAGGCCGTAGCTATCATCACCAGGGAGGGCAAGGCCTCGACTAGCTTTATCCAGCGCCACCTTCAGATCGGTTACAACCGCGCCGCGCGAATTATTGAGCAGATGGAAAAAGAGGGGGTCATCAGCCCGGCAAACCGAGTTGGCCGCCGCGAAGTGCTAGTTGGGTCCCATTGACTTCACCCGCTGGGTTTACCCCACCCAATCCGTTCGATAAAAACCCATCATGACCCAATTTCGAAACCACGTTTGCCGTTGGACCTTGGCCATATTTGCCTCGTTCATTCTTTGCGCACCCGCTGAAGCAATCATTGCGCGCACTCTCGTGCTGTCCAAACAGGATGTCGCAGACCTTGTCCGTATTGAACGGCACCTCAACAACAATCGAACAGTCCAAGCGCGCATTCTGCAAGTTGCATCCGACGGTTCCTATGCAGAAGGCATGCTCCGCATTCAGCGCCCCGGGCGCATGCGCCTTGAGTACGACCCGCCCAACCCAACAATGGTCATCGCCGACGGGATCAACTTGATCTATGTCGACCGGGAGCTTGATCAGGCCACCGCCGTCTTGCTGAGGTTCACCCCGGCGGAATTGATCTTGCGCGAAGACATCTCTTTTTCTTCGGAGGATCTATTGGTGACCGGTTTCAACCGATCGCCCGGTGTGGTTCGCATCTCGCTCGTCCACGCCAAGGACCCTTTGGAGGGACGCATCACGCTGGTCTTCAGTGACAAACCCTTGGAGCTGCGGAAATGGGTAGTCACGGATGCCCAGGGCATCAAGACAACCGTGTCACTTTTGGGCCCAGAATTCGGAATTAAGCTCGATCCCGATTTGTTTAATTTCGAAATGCACAATTCCTTCGAGGAGAATGACTAATTGATTTTAATCATGCACTCTTTCGCACATGGGCCAGGTCGCAACATAAACAACTCTATAATCTCGTAAATGGGCTGGATTTATTAACCGCTTGGACCTTAGCCCTCTGGCCGTTGCGAACGGCACACATGACAACCGCACCATTTCCATCGCCTCTTGGAACGTGAATTCCTTATGCCACCACATTGAGGCCTTGAGCTGGCTAGCAGCGAAACGGAGGCCAGATATTCTCTGCCTGCAGGAAACCAAGGTCAGGGACTGGTGCGGGCGCAAAGACTGTCAGCATATCTTGGCGGCGGCGGAAACGGGAACACCGCTCGTCAAACTAGAAGTTCATGATCTTTATGTGCCGGCTGGAGGCGAACTTGCGGACCCCATTAAAAATTAGAAGTTCCTCCACAAGCTCGAGTTTCTCAGGGAGCAGACCCGCTGGTGGACGGAGCGTGGTGCGGGGACCAACCGGGTGTTTGTTGGCGATTTCAATAACGTGCCACTAATCACAGACATCTGGTCCCACGAAAGATTGAGGTTCACCGTCAGCCATACAAAGGCTGAAATCAACTACCTTGAACATCTCCGTCGAGCCGAGGACTGGATCGACCCCGTCCGTTTAAAACATCCAAGCGATGAACAGATGTTCATGTATTGGAGCTGCGGGGCCGAAAACTGGGAAGCGGCAAGCAAGGGCCTGCGGCTCGACCATATCTGGATATCAAAAAACCTTGCGCCGCCCGGCCAGGCCCGCCGAGGCATGTAAGAAAACTCGCAGTTTTTTCCGCCCTCGGACCACGCCCCGGTCATCGTCACGTTGGACACGCGCGTGCAGATCTAGGGGATTAGGCGGTAACCGCCAGGCCCTGTCACCAGGATTTGTAAATTGGACGGATCGTGCTCAATCTTCTGGCGCAACCTGTAGACATGGGTTTCGAGGGTGTGCGTGGTAACGCCGGCGTTGTAGCCCCAGACCTCATTCAAAAGCACATCGCGGCCAACGATCCGATCGCCGGCGCAGTAGAGATATTCTAAGATAGCTGTCTCCTTGTCGGTCAGCCGCACCTTTTTATTCTCCGCCGTGTTCAACAAAAGCTTATCGGCAGGCTGGAAGGTGTAAGGCCCGATGTTTATCACGGCGGCGACGCGGCGCTCGTGCTGACGAATGTAGGTCCGAAGCCGCGCCATTAGCGCGCCCACGCGGAACGGCTTGGTGATGAAGTCGTTGGCACCAGCTTCGAGATCGAAGATCGTGCCCGAACCGGCGCCCGGGAGCATGATAATCGGCGATTGAACGCCGTTCCGGCGCATGAGGCGACAAACCTCGCGTCCATCCATGTCTGGAAGGTCGACATCCAAAATGATGGCGTCGTAATAATCCTTTTTCGAAAGTTCCAGGGCGTCGGCACCTAACTCGGCGCTGACTGTGGCAAACTCCTTATTTAACTGCAGTTGCTCAGAGAGCATTTCAACAAGGGTAGTATCGTCATCTACAATTAAAATCCGTTTGCCGTTAGTCATGTTTTGCTCGCTATTCCGCTACCAGGGGTTAACATAGACCTCCTGTTCGTCCGGTCAGCCGGTTTGGAAATGTATCGATAACATCTTCCTATAAGTCTGAAAACAGGCGTAAATACATACAAATCAGACAGCGAGACAGTGTGGCGACGTGAAAAACAATAAACCAAATTTCGACCTCAATCTGGTCGATGTTCCAGCGTCCCGGGAGTCGGTTTCCCTTCTGGGCGTAGATCGCGCCATGTCGGAGATTCGACGCGGCCGATTTATCGCAATTCGAGGCGCCAATGGTGCCGCCGTGGTCGCGCAAGCCGCGGAAGGTCTAAACGGGGATAGTTTTCGCGACCTGGCTACCATCTCAGGGGGCACGCCTGCGTTGACAATAACTGCACGCCGCGCGGTCGTTTTGGGTCTGGGCGAACCGGACGGCAAGATTGTCACGTTATTGACGGAGCCGCCGCTCAGCATCGAAACGGCGCAGGCTATCGCAAATCCACTGGCCGCCTTCAATCTTGGTGCCCTTAAGGTCTCGAGCCGGGACGCTAGAACCTATGACGGCGAGAGCGCCGCGGTAATCTTGACCAAGCTGGCGCGCCTATTGCCGTCTGCAGTCACCGCACCAATCGAGACCCCAGACGCCGAGGACCTCGCGCGCTGGGCCTTGCGACACGATATTGTGCTCATCGATGCCGGAGACATCTTTCAGTACGAGCGAACGGCCGCTCGTTCGTTAAGCCTGGTCAGCGAAGCGCGTGTACCGCTCATGGATGCGGAAAACACACGAATTGCCGCCTTCAGGCCCCAGGATGGTGGAATCGAGCATTTGGCCATCATCATCGGCCCCCCCGATACCTCTGAACCTGTTCTAACCCGAATCCACTCAGAATGCTTCACCGGCGACCTGCTTGGCTCCCTGCGATGTGATTGCGGCGATCAATTGCGCGGCGCCATCGCCGAGATTTCGGCAGCCGGCGCCGGCGTTCTGTTATATCTCGCCCAAGAAGGCCGTGGCATCGGCCTCGTTAACAAGCTTCGCGCTTACGCCCTGCAAGACGACGGCTACGATACCATTGATGCTAACGAGCAACTTGGTTTCGACGCCGATGAGCGGGTTTTCCTTCCGGCGGCACGCATGCTTGATATACTCGGTTTTAATCGGGTCAATTTAATGACGAATAACCCGCAAAAGGTTGCTGGTCTGGAGGCCTGCGGTGTGCATGTGGTCGAACGCGTGACCCACGCCTTCCCATCCAACAGGCATAATGAGGGCTATCTGCAGACTAAGGCCGCCCGCGGCGGACACCTATTTTAGTGCAAGACGTCGGCAAAATTTGCCGGACAAGTCTTTTCATGAGGCCCATAAACATTTTATACGCTGATTTAATTGTTATTTTTATGGCACAGCGTTTGCTTATTCTTTGTTAAATCGTCACAGACGAAAAATGAAGGCGGGAAAATCAAATGATGTCCACTTCGCAAACCGTGCTGCCCGGGCTGGATAGATCGGTCGCGGCCAGAAGCCCGGCGCAAGCCGTCACCTCGACAGAAGCCGAGGACAAGGGCTTTCGTCCGTTTGGTAATGACGGCTTTTCCTTTCTTGACCTGATCGACGTAGTGAACCCGCTGCACCACATTCCCGTAGTCGGCCCCATTTATCGTGACATCACTGGAGATGTCATCGACGTGCTGCCACGAATCACCGGCTCGACCTTGTTCTTCGGGCCCATCGGAGCGGGACTAGCAGCCGCCGACGTGATGCTGGAGGAATCTACGGGCAAGGATACCGGCGAACACATCCTGGCCATGCTAAGCGATCTGGTCACCACCCAGACTGCCGCGACCACGCCAAAACGGGCGGACGGCTCCGACGGCCCTGACCCCATTGACGCCTGGCTGAATGCCGAAGCCGCCTATAACAAACAGTCTGTGGCAAGCCAGAGATCCAATGCAGAGGCACCCAAACCTGCTGTGCCGACGCCATTGCCAACAAATTTGGCCGCCGGCTCAGTTCTAGCCTGGGCGCAAGCCGAAAATGCCTACCGGGCGGGGCTGGCCGCCCGCCAGAGCGCCAGAGCCGAGCCCAAATCGCCGCAGTCGGAACATACGTTCAACAGCGATATCGCTTTTGCTTTGCCGACGCCACGCTCCACAATGCCGCGGGCGATACCCGAACACAGCGCGGTTCATCGCAGCGGGTCGGTCGCACCACCGGGCGCCACGGAGGTCCGCGACGGGTGGCCCTCCGATGCCAGACTTGACGCGCTGATCGGCTACGACGATCCCAATGCCGAAGCGCCTTCCCGAAACGATCGCGCCCCCGTAAACTGATATCTCAATACCAAAGAACAGGCCCAAATAATGGACCCGCCGGCGTCAAAATCACGTGTGCTTCGGATTGCGCCACCGGACCAACTCATCTGGAACGGTCAGGTCTATAAATGCGCCCTCGGCAAGGGTGGCATCCGGCCAGATAAACGCGAGGGCGACGGCGCCACTCCCGTGGGCCGTTTCGCCCTGCGGCGGTTATTCTATCGCCCAGACCGGTTGCCGGCCCCAGAGACAGGCCTGATCGTTCAGGCTTTGAAGCTCAATGACGGATGGTGCGACGCGCCCGCCCACAACGCCTACAACCGATTGGTCACCCGACCATTTCCTGCAAGCCATGAACAGCTGTGGCGTAACGACCATGTCTACGATTTAATCGTCGAGGTCGGCTTTAACGACGATCCAATCCGCGCCGGCCATGGCAGTGCCATCTTCATGCACATCGCGCGCTGTGGTTACGAGGCCACCGACGGTTGCGTGGCACTCCGCCGCAATCATTTGCTTCAGATCCTTCGCGATTGCGGGCCCGAGACAATCCTAGCTATTCCAGCCCCAATCTGACTGGCCGGCGCTGGCCAAATATGGCCGTGCCGACCCGCACGTGAGTAGCACCAAACCGCACAGCAGTCTCAAAGTCGCCACTCATACCCATGCTGATCCGATGAAGGCCGTTGCGGCCCGCCATTTCGGCCAGAAGGCCGAAGTGCAACCCGGCCTCCTCATCAGCAGGCGGAATGCACATAAGGCCGGCGATTGGCAGGCCCATCTTATCGCGGCATTCCGCGATAAAACCATCCGCCTCACTGGGCAGTATGCCCGCTTTCTGTGGCTCTTCACCGGTGTTGATCTGAATGAAGCATTCCGACTGGCGGCCCTGGGCGTCGAACTCATGGGCCAGGGCCCTTGCAAGTTTTGGCCGATCCAGAGTTTGGATTCCATGGAACAGCTGGACGGCACGCTTCACCTTATTCGACTGCAGCGGGCCCACAAGATGCACCCGCACATCAGGTGCTCTCTCGAGAAGGGCGGGCCATTTGTCTTCAGATTCCTGGACCCGATTCTCGCCAAACAAGCGGTGTCCCGCGGTGATAGCATCGGCAATGCTGTCCGCGCCATGGGTCTTGCTTATGGCCACCAAGGCTACAGTATCCGGGGCGCGGCCCGCGACGCGCGCCGCTTCATCAATCCTGGCCTTGACGGCGTGAAGATTTTGACGGATGTCTGCTGAGTATAAATTTTCTGCCGTCACCATAGACGCCACCTCTTGATCGTGAGCGAATGCCCAACACGCTAACAGACCTGGTCCGAACCCTCAATTTGACGTTCGGGCCACGTGGCCCCAAACCACGCTGGCCATCGCCCGCTGGTATCCGGCACCTGCCCCGGGCAATTATCATGTCGGATCACAACCGCATGCCGGACCCGGCCGCCGTTTTAGGTGCATTGCCGCGTGACGTCGCCATGATCTTCCGCCACTACGGAGACCCGGATCGGGCGGCGCGGGCCGGCGAGGTAGTCCGCCGGGCCCATCGGCTGGGCATCCAGGTTCTAGTGGCGGGCGATCCGCGACTAGCCCGCCATGTCGGCGCCGACGGCGTCCATCTGCCTAGCCACCTGCTGCATCGCCGTGTCTTGTTCCGCATTGCTGCGATGCGGCCCAGCTGGCTCATCACGGCCGCCGTTCATGACCAGCGCGAGTTAACCAGAGCCACAAGCGCTCGGGTCGATGCGGTAATGGTTTCACCGATCTTCCCCACAACCACGCGTGTACAGCGCCAGGCCTTGGGTGTGATTGGGCTCACTCAAATCGCCACCGCCGCACCAATGCCAGTTTTTGCCCTCGGTGGGCTCAATACCAGGGTGTTGCCGCGGCTGAGGCCCTGCGGTGCAGTCGGGTTTGCGGGGATTGGAGAGTTCATGCGCTTAAGTTGACGCGAGGCCTTGACAGACGCATGTGAACTTGGCGAATCCGTGGAATCCGATATAGTACATCTTGATTAAATTTTTGACTTCCCAACTTGTGACGGAATTTAACCATGCCATTGTTTCGGTTATCGTTTCTGACGCTGCTTTTGGTCGGCGTGGTAGCGTTGACAGGATGCGAGAGTTACGAAGCCGGCGTTGCATCGACCGCCGGTGATAAAGGCGGACACGAAGAGTTTCTGGGCGGCAGTAAACGGAAGACTATTTTCGGCGAGGGGGGGCTCTCTCTTTTCGGCGATGAGAAGCAGGGCGAAGACAGTGGCGTCAACGTCTTTCTCTGGCGCGCATCACTCGATACGGTGTCGTTCATGCCTGTGAATTCCGCCGACGTATTCGGTGGCGTGATCCTTACGGACTGGCACTCATCCGCGGAGGCGCCAAATGAGCGCTTCAAGTTAAACGTCTATATCCTAGGTCGGACGCTGCGTGCCGACGGTCTGCGCGTCGCGGTGTTTCGTCAGGTCTTTACCCGCAATGGTCAATGGGCAGACGCGGCCGTGCCAGTAGAAACAAAAACCAAGATCGAGGATTCCATTCTTACGCGCGCCCGTCAATTGCGCAACGCCGCGCTAGTTCAGAAGAAGCCGTAAGCATTGGGCCTAGATCTGAACAGCCTAAGAGGCCCGCGACCCCATACCGATTAACAAACCTGAAAAACAAGGCACGACAATTGACAGATATGGCACGCTATAACCATAAAATGACGGAAGCCAAATGGCAGAAGGTGTGGGAGGACCGCGGCTGCTTTCATGTCCACGAGGATACGACGCGACCGAAATACTATGTTCTTGAGATGTTCCCCTATCCGTCGGGTCGTATCCATATGGGGCACGTCAGGAATTATACCCTTGGCGATGTCGTGGCGCGTTACAAGAAGGCGCGCGGATATAACGTTTTGCACCCCATGGGCTGGGATGCCTTTGGCCTCCCGGCGGAAAATGCCGCCATCGAGAACAAAGTCCATCCCGGCAAGTGGACCCGCGAGAACATCGCCGAGATGCGGCGGCAGTTGAAGTCAATGGGTCTGTCTTATGATTGGACGCGCGAATTCGCCACGTGTGAGCCCGAATACTACCGCCATGAACAGAAGATGTTTCTGGATTTCTTGGAGGCTGGATTAGCCTACCGGAAGGAGTCCTGGGTAAATTGGGATCCGGTGGAGAACACAGTCCTTGCCAACGAACAGGTCGTCGACGGCAAGGGTTGGCGATCCGGTGCACTGGTCGAAAAACGTAAGCTGGCCCAGTGGAACCTGAAGATTACGGCTTTCGCCGAGGAGCTTCGGGCCGACCTTGCAGAATTGGAACGCTGGCCGGACAAGGTCCGGATAATGCAGGAAAATTGGATTGGGCGGTCTGAAGGCGCCTATATCCGGTTCCCAATCAGCGGGCGCGATGAGAGCCTAAAGGTCTATACGACGCGGCCTGATACCTTGTTCGGCGCTAGCTTTTGCGCTGTTTCTTCCAACCACCCCATCGCCCAAACTCTGGCTCAAACCAATGCGGAGCTTACCGCGTTCATCGCGGAATGCAATCGTATGGGCACCAGCGAAGCCGCCATCGAGACCGCTGATAAACGGGGCTTCGACACCGGCCTCAAGGCTCGTCATCCCTTGGTTGAGGATTGCGAGCTGCCTATTTACGTCGCCAATTTCGTGCTCATGGATTACGGCACGGGTGCCATCTTCGGGTGTCCCGGGCACGATCAACGCGATTTGGATTTCGCTCGCAAGTACAACTTGAATGTGGTGCCAGTGGTCTTGCCACAGGGCTTTAAAGCTGATGCGTTTGAGATTGCCAACGAAGCCTATGTAGGTGAAGGGACGATGGTCAATTCCGACTTCCTGGACGGTCTTGGCGTGGACGAGGCGAAATTGATGATGATCAAGCACCTCGAGGCGCTCGGTGTTGGCGAAGGCACAGTAAACTATCGCCTCCGAGATTGGGGCGTGTCGCGCCAGCGCTATTGGGGTTGCCCCATTCCCGTAATCCATTGCGACGATTGCGGTGTGGTTCCTGTGCCCACCGAAGATCTGCCCGTGTTGCTGCCCGAGGACGTGAATTTGGATGAGCCCGGGAATCCCTTGGCACGCCACCCCATCTGGAAGCATGTAGATTGTTCGATTTGCGGAAAACCAGCGGAGCGGGAAACTGATACGCTTGACACATTTTTTGAGTCTTCATGGTATTTCGCGCGCTTCGCATCGCCACAGGTGGACAACATCGGATTCACAAGATCGGCTGTCGATTACTGGCTTCCGGTCGATCAGTACATCGGTGGCATCGAACACGCTGTGCTGCACCTTCTGTATTCTCGGTTCTTTACCCGCGCCCTTCGCAAGTGCGGATACCTAGATATTAACGAACCGTTCGCCGGCCTATTGACGCAGGGCATGGTATGTCATGCCACGTACCAGGACGATGATGGCAATTGGCTGTTCCCGGACGCCGTCGTTTCCGACGATAATGGCGCGCTAGTCCATCACCAGTCCGGCGTTGATGTCACTCAGGGACGTTCGGAGAAGATGAGCAAATCCAAGAAGAACGTAGTGGATCCCGAACACATCATCAGGACTTACGGGGCCGACACGGCGCGGCTCTTCATGCTTTCGGACAGCCCGCCGGATCGCGATTTGGATTGGACGGGCTCTGGCGTCGAGGGGGCCTGGAGATATCTCAATCGGCTTTGGCGTTTGGTTGAGAATTTCGATGCCGGTACCGGCGAGGCGGTAGATTTAGGCACCTTGGATTCGGCTACCCTGGACGTTCTTCGTCTGGCGCACAAGACAATCGTTTCCATTTCCGCCGATCTGGACCGGTTCCACTTTAACAAAGCGGTCGCACGCCTGCGCGAGCTGACTAACGGTATTGACGGCCTGGATGGCTTAGCACCCGGGGCTGAGTTCGTGCGCCGAGAGGCGGTGGGCATTCTAGTGCAGCTGTTGGCGCCAATGTTGCCACATTTAGCCGAAGAGATGTGGGCTACCCTCGGGCACGAAATCCTGCTGGCTGACACTCCGTGGCCCGAAGCCAGCCCAGCTCTTATACAAGACGATACGGTTACAGTTGCGGTTCAGGTCAACGGTAAACTGAGGGGTACGTTGGAATTATCAAAAGATTGCGTCAATGACGACGCGGAGGCCGCCGCCCTAAGCTTGGATACGGTAATTGCCGCAATGGATGGCAAGGCCGCGAAGAATATCATTGTTGTACCCAATCGGATTGTGAACATTGTTGCGTAAATTTGTAATCGTTATCCTAGCATGCTGGGTCGCGGCGGGTTGCGGATTCCAGTCCCTTTACGGTGCCCGCAAGCACAACCCAGTCGTCAATGAATTTTCTTACGTTCACGTGGCGCCTATAAAAGACCGTATTGGACAACAGCTGCGAAACGAACTGCTGCATCGGCTGCACGCCTCCGCTAACCAAAATCGGGCCAAATACAAATTGGTCACGACCCTGCGTGAAGGCATGCAAGCCCTAGCCGTGCGGAAGAGCGCCTTCGCCACCCGCGCCAATTTGACGGTTACGGCGACTTTCCATCTGGTGGCCGAAGACAACGATACGCCAGTCCTATCGGCAACAGAAAAAACGACCGTCAGTTATAACATTCTGGATTCGGAATTTGCTACATTGATCGCCCAGCAAGACGCTCAGAAGCGCGCCATCAAATCATTAGGCAAAGACATCGTGGTTCGCCTTGCCGTCTTTTTCGACCGCCAGTAACAACCGTAGGGGTGCTGGTGAAAATTGATCCCGAGCAGATCGTCGACCGGCTGGACAGCGGGGCAAAGGGGTTTTCAGCGGCCCTGTTGTTCGGTCCAGATCAGGGGCTGATCTCGGAGACCCTCGCCCGCACCGTAGCAACCGTTGCCGGCAAACCGGCCGATCCTTTTCTCATTGCCGAAGTCACCCCGGCCCAATTGAGGTCGGACGACGCATTGCTTTCCGACGAATTACTCGCGCTTCCTATGATTGGCGCCCGCAAGATCATCGTCATACGCGGAGCCACAGACGCCATCTTCAAAGTTGTTGAGGCCGCCCTGGCGATCCCGAATGCACCAAACTTTCTTTTAGTCGAAGCTGGTGAACTGCCGCCCCGCTCCAAGCTGCGCAAGGCGTTCGAAGGCGCTAAGAACGCCGGCGCGGCCGGTTGCTATGCCGACGGCCATCACAATCTGGAACAGGTTGTGCGCCAGGTGACGCAGTCGCGGGGGGTCCGCATCGGACCCGACGCGGTCCAGGAGCTGTTGTCCCGGCTTGGCAACGACCGAATGATCAGCCGTGGCGAGATCGAGAAACTCGCCCTGTACGTAGGGGACAAGGCAGAAATAAGGATCGACGACGTCATTGCCATTGTCGGCAACAATGCGGCCCTGTCGATTGACCATGTGATCTTCGATACGGCGGATGGTGACACCCGCGCCGCTGATCAGGCCTTATCGCGAGCGCTCGCTAATGGCGTGGCGCCGGTGCAGATCCTTCGCTCCCTGCAAATACATTTCCAGCGGCTGCACATCGTGGCTGACGAACTGCGGCGGGGGACATCGTTGGATACGGGGATGGGCAAACTTCGACCTCCCGTTTTCTTTAAGGTGAAATCCCGATTCCAGCGTCAATGCCGTCAATGGTCCGTTGACCAGTTAACAATGGCAATGTCGTTGGTTTTAGAGGCCGAACACCAATGCAAACAGACTGGCGCGCCCATGGCCGCGATTTGTCAGCGCAGCGTTTTACGTTTAGCGGCGGCGGCCCGAAAGCGTTCTGAACGACGGGCCTAACGAAGCCGCGCGATCAGATCATCCAGCTCATCAAGAGAGGTATAGGTGAACCGGATTTCGCCACCCGCACCTCTAGTGCGGATTTTAGTTTTCAGGCCAAGGGCATCCGTCAATTCTCGCTCAAGGGACAACGTATCGGTATCTCGTGGCTCTGCGGAGTTTGAGCTCGATGGCTTCGCCCCTCCCTCGCGGCGAACCAATGCTTCTGTGGCGCGCACGTTCAGGCTCTTCTTGACCACCGTTGCCGCAAGATCGGCCGGATTTTTTGCTCCTAGGAGGGCTCGCCCATGGCCGGGAGAAAGCCGGCCATCAGCCAACATGGCTTTAACCACATCGGGCAAGTTCAACAACCGCAGCATGTTGGCTACGTGGCTGCGGCTCTTACCGATGGACTGCGCCATCGCATCCTGAGTGTGATCAAGCTCTGTCATTAGGCACTGATAGGCTTCCGCTTCTTCTAGGGCTGAGAGGTTCTCGCGTTGCAGGTTTTCAATCAGAGCGATCTCCAGCGCCTCTTGATCCGAAAGATCACGGACAACCACTGGCACATGATGAACGGAAGCCATCTGCGCGGCACGCCAGCGGCGCTCGCCACAAATGATTTCATACCCTTTGCTATCGGTTTTTGGGCGAACAACCAAGGGCTGTAAAATGCCCTTTTGCCTTATAGATTGCGATAGCTCGGCAATCTGCGCTTCCGCGAAGGTGCGGCGAGGCTGAAATGGGCAAGGAGTCAGTTGGGTAATCGGCACCTCACGGTCGGTCTTTGATGAATGGAGATCGACATGCCCTCTCGCGCCGTCACCCAGTAGCGCCGAAAGGCCGCGCCCCAGTTGTTTGCGTTTACTGTCCATCAACTAACTCCCATACGGCGCTCACGATGAATGATTTCGCCCGCCAGCGCCAAGTATGCCTGCGCGCCGGCGCTATTCATATCATAAACAAGGACGGGCAAGCCGTGAGAAGGCGCCTCTGATACCCGAACGTTGCGTGGAATAATCGTGTTATAGACCTTGTCGCCGAAAAAGGCGCGCACGTCTTCGGCGACCATATCCGAGAGGTTGTTGCGCTTATCATGCATGGTTAACACGATTCCTTGAATTTCGAGGCTGGGATTGAAGGCCTTGCGCACGCTTTCGATAGTGCTCATCAGCTGACTGACGCCTTCGAGGGCGTAAAACTCACATTGCAAGGGCACCAGAATCGCCTGCGCTGCTGTAAGGGCGTTCACCGTCAACAGATCCAGGGACGGCGGACAATCGATAAGAACATAATCATAGGCGCCCAATCCCTGGGCCAGGGCCTCACGCAAACGGTACTCTCGCCGCTCAGCCGCTACTAGCTCAAGCGTCGCGCCATAGAGGTCCGGTCCAGACGGCACAATATCCAACTCGGGAATGTTGGTCGGTTGGGTCGCATCCAATAGCCCGGCCGCACCAATCAGAACCTGGTAGGTGTTGATGTCCCGATTATCGCGGTCAATGCCGAGACCGGTGCTGGCGTTGCCTTGGGGGTCAAGATCAATCAACAAGACCTTCTGGTTGATCGCGGCAAGCGCCGTGCCCAGATTGATCGAAGTAGTGGTCTTTCCAACGCCACCTTTCTGGTTGGCAACGGCAAGAACTCGCGTCCTCTGGCCGCGGGGCAAGAATTCGGTCATCTCAGTCAATTTGGATTGAGGCCCTCCAGCTTGAGAATGACACCGGAGGTGTCCGTGCAGCTCGGAATCTCTACCAACTTCATTGTCCAATCTTTTTCCGCCACCGTCAATTCATCGCGCCAATTCGTGCCCTTAAGCAAAAACGCCGTGCCGTCGGCACGCAATCGGCCAAAAACCCATGGCAGCAGGCGCGGCAGGGGAGCGCAGGCACGCGCCGTGACTACGTCGGACCCGGGCGCTCCAACGACCTCAACACGGGCGTTGATAATTGTCGCGCCGGCGGAGCAAACCCGGCTAGCCTCCCGGAGGAACGCGGCCTTGCGGGCGTCGCTCTCGATCAGGGTGACCGCCGGGCCGCCCTGGTGCGCGGCCATGATCGCCAAAACCAAGCCCGGAAATCCCCCGCCGCTGCCTATATCGGTGAGGGTCCCGGCGCCCGCCGGCAAGTGCACAAAGAGCTGAGCAGAATCTAAGAAATGCCGGTGCCAGAGCGTTTCGAGGGTTTTATGCCCAACCAAATTGATGCGGGCTTGCCAGCGGATAAGCAGATCCGCATAAGCATCTAGCGCCTCCAGCACATCCGGCACCAGGTCGGTCGACTGAAGAAAAGCATCTCGTTTCTGCTGCGCAACGGACATGTTGTAGCGCGCCCTATAACGATTGCTTCGGCTGGGCAACCATGGTTCGCGAATGTTTCACGTGAAACATATCCAAAATCAGGCGCTCAGTTGCCTGGCGCCCTTGGCCTGCCGGCGAACATGGCCCAGCAGCACCGTCGCGGCCGCTGGGGTCACGCCAGATATCCGCGCCGCGGCGCCAATGGTCGCCGGTCGGGCGGCCTCCAGCTTCGTCCTCACCTCGGCCGACAGCCCGGAGATGTCGTCATAATCTAGATTATCTGGGATGGTCAGGGCGGCGTCGCGTCGAAACGCTCGAATGTCGGCCTCCTGGCGCTCCATATATCCCTGGTAGGTTGCCTCGATTTCCAGTTGGACCCGTATGGGCTCAGGGATTCCCGCCAATTCTGGCCACAACTGGGATAGGCGCGCAAAGTCCACCTCCGGATAAGCCAGAATTTCAAAGGCGCTCCGCCGCACACCGTCTTGATTGATATTTACTCCGCGCGCCTTCAGTGCGCTCGGCGTCATGGCCAGCGCATCTAGTTGCGCCCGGCCGAACTCAAGCGCTGTCATTTTCATTTGAAACGCGGCAGATCGCGGCGCTCCAATGAGTCCAGCAGCCACGCCACGCGGCGTCAGGCGCTGATCTGCATTGTCGGCCCGCAGGCGCAGCCGGTATTCGGCTCGCGAAGTAAACATTCGGTAGGGTTCCTGGGTCCCTATGGTTACCAAGTCATCAATCATCACCCCAATATAGGCCTCGGCCCGATCGAGTATCACCGGCGCACCGCCACTGGCCGCCTGTGCCGCGTTGACGCCGGCCATAAGACCTTGGGCGCCAGCCTCCTCATATCCAGTTGTGCCATTGATCTGGCCCGCTAAATAAAGGCCAGGCACGCGCCGAGCCTCCAGCGTGGGCCTCAATTCGCGCGGATCCACAAAGTCGTATTCGATGGCATATCCCGGTTGAAGCATATGCGCGCCCTCAAGGCCGGGAATGGTTCTCAGGATCTCCAGTTGAACGTCCTTCGGTAGCGACGTGGAAATGCCATTGGGATAAACCACTGGATCGTCGAGGCCCTCAGGCTCAAGAAAAATCTGGTGGCGTTCACGCTCCCCAAAGCGCACGATCTTGTCTTCCAGCGACGGGCAATACCGCGGGCCAATGCCCTGGATTTGCCCGGAATACATAGCCGATTTATTTAGGTTTTTGCGGATCAAGTCATGGGTGGCCGGGGTCGTGCCGGTGATGTGGCATGCGATCTGTGGCACGGTGATCCGATCGGTCATGTAGGAGAAGGGAATCGGCGGATCATCGGCGGGCTGCGCTTCCAGGCCGTTCCACGAGATGGTCCGCCCATCAAGGCGCGGGGGCGTCCCGGTCTTCAGTCGCCCGAGCCGAAATCCCAGCCGTTTAAAGGTATAGGCCAGCCCAACTGTGGGCGCCTCGCCAATACGGCCGGCTGGTATCTGAATATCGCCTACATGAATTCGACCGCGCAGAAACGTGCCCGTTGTTACCACGGCCGCACCACAAGTGAGCGTGCGGCCCCCGACGGTCCGAACGCCGGCAACGCGCCCGGCGGAATCCAGCCTCAAATCCTCCACCGGTTCCGCCAAAATGCTCAGGTTCTCGTGCGTGCGGAGCAGATCCTGAACCGCCTCTCGGTACAGCCTTCGGTCCGCCTGCGCGCGAGGCCCCCGAACCGCCGGCCCCTTTGACCGGTTCAGCATCCGAAACTGGATCCCGGCCCGGTCGATGGCCCGGCCCATGATCCCATCCAGGGCGTCAATCTCGCGCACAAGCTGACCCTTGCCCAAGCCGCCTATGGCCGGGTTGCAGGACATTTCTCCGATGGTCTCAATCCGGTGCGTCAGCAACATCGTCCGGGCGCCAGCGCGAGCTGCTGCTGCGGACGCCTCACAGCCGGCATGGCCGCCCCCAATGACGATTACATCCCAAGCTTCCGCTGTATCGCCTTGTGTAAAAACCTGTCGATTCATAGGAAAAATGTAGGGACCGAGGCAGGTAGTGTCAATGAGACGAGCTCAGCGGTCACCTTGTGAATGTTTCACGTGAAACACTAACCATGGGTTATTTGCCGATGCAAAAATCTCGAAAAATAACATCCAACAAATCCTCCACATCTACCCGTCCGGTGATCCGCGCCAAGAAACGGACCGCAATCCGTAGATCCTCCCCGGCGATCTCAGGGTGGTCCAGCCGGTCGGGCCGCGCCTCGAACGCCGCCAGCGCATCAGCACAGGCACTCAAAGCTTCCCGGTGTCTGGCCCGCGTAATCACCGGCATAGCACTGGATTGGAGGCTCTCCGCAGCCGCCGCACCAATGGCCTCCAAGAGCCCTCCCATCCCCGCCCCAGTCTTTGCAGAAACGCCATGTACCGGCACCTCATCCGGACCGCACTCAAGAGAGGGGGCCCAAAGATCGACCTTGTTCACCGCAATTATGCAGTTTCCCGTCAACAGTTCCGAAAAAGCCGGCCAGGCTGCCGGCCAGGCCGGCGATTCGAAAACCGCCAATCGCAGATCAGCCTCCGCCGCCCGCTGTCGCGCCCGGCGTATTCCCTCGCGCTCAACGA
>MDTG01145708.1_pt1 | contig 36310 bp, 33 predicted proteins | sample 811421 | NCBI WGS metagenome assembly MDTG01 (sample SAMN05326645, study PRJNA326480) | marine metagenome | isolation source: seawater | place: Pacific Ocean: South East | collected 2011
ACAGAATTAAAAAATGGTTATCATACAAAAATAGGTGAGAAAGGTATTAGACTATCCGGAGGTCAAAAACAAAGAATAGGAATTGCTAGAGCTTTATACAATAAACCAAATGTTTTAGTCTTAGATGAAGCGACAAGCGCCCTTGATGGAGAGACGGAACAAGTTGTCATGGACGCTGTAAATAATTTGGGTAGACAACTTACAATAGTGATAGTGGCTCACAGGCTAAGCACTTTATCCAAGGCAGATATTATATATAAATTAAAAGACGGTCGAATCCATTCTCAAGGGTCTTATAAACTTATGTGCGAAAAACAAGATTAAAAATATTGAATTTATAAATTTAATAATTTAGTTTAATTTTTATAAGTTAAATGCAACCAATAGTAACCAAATCAATTAAAAATAAAACAGCTGTAGTTTTCATAGCTGGATCAGCCGGAGAATTAGATTGGTTATTACCGATTTTAAATCATTTATTGGATAAAAATTTTAATATTAAGATTCTATTTTTATCGAGACACAGTTTAAGAAGTGTAAGAGAAAACAGTATGTGTAATAGGTTTATAAACCAAAAAAATAATAAAATAGAGACGGTTTTTTGCGGGGGGGGGTTTTTTGAAAAAATAGAATATTTTGCATATATTTCATATAGAATTTTTTTGAAGTTAAATCTAAAAAGAATTTTTATAATTAAGCATCTTTATTTAATTTTTGATTCTCTTTTTAAATTTTTTTTCTTAAAAAAAATTCCAAAAGATATATTGCAGTGCCCTGCTAAGAAACATTTATTCTTTTCTGAATTTCCTTCTCTCAGAAGACCTAGGGATTTATGGATTAAAAAAAAATTTAAAAACTCTTTATTCTTTTATTTTCCTCATTCCCCTCACATTTACTCCGAAGACTTAGATGAGAATTACCAGGAACCACCTTCAATAAACTTTCATAAGAATTCTTATCTTCTCATGGGGCACCCAAAAGATTACTCAGCAATAAATGATGGTCGAGAGTTAGAAAATTCCAGTTTAGAAAAAGTCTTTGTTGGGCATCCTAAATTTTCAGATAATTGGTTATCAGGGCTTAAGAAGAAAGCTAAAAATTTTCAAATTACTTTTAACGATAGAAGAAAAGTTAATATTTTAATTCTTAGTAGAGGTTATGGTAGTTACTTTAATAGGGATTCCCACGTTAAATTAGTTGAATCGACTGTAAAAACTATTGAACATTTAATACCCGAATATAATATTTTAGTAAAAAAACATCCTAGGGAGACATCATCTCATTGGAATAAACTTTCAGAACATTCGTCCTCAATACAAATTAAGAATGACCATATACTAGAATTAGCTACGAAGGCCGACTTTGTAATTTCTTTCTGGGGTTCAGGTTCCATGGATTGTTTTCTCTTGGGCGTCCCAGTAATTGAATATTGGGACCCAATTAAAAATAATAAGCAGCAAGTATTCGAAAGAGGCTCTTATACAACGATTTATCGTAAGCTTGGAATAGTACTTTCTTCAAATAGTGAAAAAGATCTAAGAAATAATATTTTAAAATTACTCGACAAAGGTTTTAAATCAGATTCTCAAGGAATGCACGCCCATTTTAATGACTTAATCTCCAGATCAAATAATTGGGACAAAAAGTTCAATGAAATATTATCGGCACATAAATTAATAGGCAACTAAAGGTTTCTAATGATTTAATAGATAAATAAACAAGCTTTAAGGTATTCAATTTATATTTTGAGAATGAGTTCTTTATCAATTAAGAATAATTATGAAAAATTTTAATATAGTCATTATTGGAGCTGGTTTATATGTATGTGGGAAAGGCACAAACGGTTTTGGGACTATACTACCCTCCATTTTTGAATGGAAAAGAAATAATATTCAATCTGGAGATGTTTACTGTGTATCAACTTCAGTTAAATCTTCAAAGGAGTTACTTCAAAAGGCTTCAGATCTTGAGACGCAGACTGGCGTCAAAATAAATTTGAAGTCTTATCCAAAATCTGGAGCAAAAGACAAAAATGCCTACAAAAAATTAATTAAAAATCTAAGCAAGCCCGCTTGCGCGATCATTGCTGTTCCAGATCATTTACATTACAAAGTTGCAAAAGATTGCTTAGAAGCTGGTCTTCATGTCTTGTTAGTAAAACCTTTTACACCTACTTATCATGAGGGCCTTGAGCTTAAAAAGCTAGCAAATAAACTCAGTCTCTATGGTGCAGTAGAGTTCCACAAACGTTGGGATAAATCAAATTTAGTATTACGTGATAAATTTAAATCTGGTGAACTCGGCACTCCTTTGAGTTGTTGGATTGAATACAGCCAAAAAAAATCTATACCTCTTAATTTTTTTAAAGATTGGGCATCTAAAACTAGTATCCTTCAATATTTGGGTGTTCATTATATCGATCTCATTCGTTTTGTAACCGGAGCTTTCCCGAAAAAAGTAATGGCAATTGGACAGAAGTCTGAAATTGTTAAACACAATATTGAAACTTATGATTCGATTCAATGTGTCATAGAATGGGAACTTTCAGGAGGCGATCGATTCACTGAAACTTTATTTACAAGTTGGGTGGATCCAGAAAGCAGTTCAGCAGTCTCTGATCAAAAAATAAAATTTATTGGTACGAAAGGACGTTATGAAGCTGACCAAAAAGAACGTGGTATAAGGACAGTCACAGATGATTTAGGTATACAACATATAAACCCTGATTTTTGTATGCCTTATGGATCGAATACAGGCTCAATATGTTGGCGTGGCTATGGAATTGAGAGCATAACCACTTTTTTGAATGATGTTATATCTTTAGAGCAAGATCAAGTTTCCCTTTCAGAGCTGCAAACCAAAAGACCAAGTTTTGAAGATGCTTTGATAAGTACAAAAGTTATTGAGTCTGCTCACTTAAGCTTGAGAAACAATTCAAATTGGAAAAAAATTAAATAATTAGATTTCTTAGAGATTTTTTGTGATTATGATGAATTGTAAATTTATTTTAAAAATTATTAGTTTAATTATTTAATTCTTATGAATATTTGTATGATTCCTGTTAGGAAAGGATCTCAAAGACTCCCAAAAAAAAATTATTTGAAAATTGGTAAACATACCATTTTGGAAATAGCTATTTTGAAAGCTATTGCATCCAAAGCATTTAAAGCAATAGTTATAAACACTGATGATCCCTCCTTGGAAAAGATAGCTTCAAGAATGGGGGTAGATTTTTACTTAAGAGATAAGCGTTTTGCATCCTCTGAAGCTACAAGCGATCAAGTAGTTTTAGATTTTTTTAATCATTATTCCGGAGATAGGGTCTTTTGGCTTAATACCGCAAGTCCATTACAAACTCTGACAGATGTAAAAAATTTTGTTGATTTTGCTCGAAAAAAAAGCTGGAAATCAGGAGTTTCTATCAATACTAATTTAGCGCATATTTTGTACAAAAGTAATCCTCTCAATTTTTTATGGAAAAATGGCTTTGCTAGAACCCAAGATTTGGAACCTGTTCAAATTTTAAATTATGCTATGATGGGTTGGCATAGATCTATGATTGATAAACTTAAAGTAGGTCAATTATTTGATAATAATACTGATTTTGTTTGCTCGTCAAAATGGAGTAGTTTTTTACTAAAAAACGAAAAAGATATGGAGCTTATAAAAATTCTTTCTAAGGTGGCTCCCGACCAAGGATTTAAATTCAAATAATATAAATTTATAGGTACGTTAAGTGAATCTTGAAAAAATTGAAACTTTATTTTCAGATCAACCTGATTTATCAAGTGGTCAAAATAAATTTACTGAGTTGAATTTTGCAAAAAGACTTAAAATTCGACATTTATTTTGGTTACTTTCTTTTGCTTTTAAAAAGATTTATAGAGTTATGCCAAAAATACTGAAAGATGTCTTCTTCTTTTTATCAATAATTCATAAGTCACCATCATCAAAGTTTTTTGCTAATACTAGATACGATGAAATAAGAACACTTATCGATATTTGGATAAGTTCTTTGACATTAAAGTTCGCTCCAATCAGTATTTTAAATGACCTAAAAAACACTTTCAGTTCGGGATTTTATTGCACTAGAGTATCAGGTATTTCTCAGCTTGATAAATTAATTGAAAATGTAATCGACTATGCGAATCCTAGCCATGCTGGAGCAAGACCTTTTTTTAAAGATGGAAAAAATATTGAGTTGGATAATTCTTTTTCTATATATTTTACTTTCTCAAAAGAAGATAATCACAAAATAAATAATTTTTTGATTGAAAATTTGGACCAAAATATTAATTATCATTTATCCGTTTTAGCTGGTTATAAATGTAAATTAAGTGATATGTCTCATTCTTTGGGGATAGTTTTTGGGGAAAATTCAAATTCTGAAATGCATCAAGACACTTATGCAAGCGTTGCAAAAGGGTTTATTTATTTACAAGAAGTAAAAGAGGGAAATTCACCTTTTGAATACTTGCAAGGTTCTTATCAAGATGCTTCTTTTAGATCGAAGAAAACAAATGAGGCAGTTATTAACGATGATACGTTTAGTTCTGGATCAACAAGATTAAGAGGAGAGAATCTAAAAACTGCAATAAAAACTTATGGGCTCAAATCTTTTATAGGAGATGAGGGAATGTTCATTTTAGCTAATACGGCGGGTTATCATAGAAAAGGAGCTCATAATTCTTCCAAACCAAGAATAATTCTGGCATGTGGTGTCAAAAGGAAAGGGTTAATTAGAAAACTATTAATAAATTTTATAGCTATATTGAAGTCTAAATTTAATCTTAATCTAAAAAGCTAATTTTATGCCTATAATAGAAGAGATAAAGGTAATAGACATTCGTGTACCTACCTCAGACACCCTAAAAGGGTCGGACCCATTCCATAAAAAACCAAATTATTCTTGTGTTCATACCCAAATAAACTTAGAAAATGGGATAAAAGGGGTGTCAGTATGTTTTACTTCTGGTGCTGGTAATGATTGGATAGCTTACGGCGTGAAAGACATTTCAAAATTGTTAAAAAACTTTGAATTTAACGATTTCATAAAAAATCCAGGCACAATTTATAAGTTTATAAATGATCATCATCAATTGAGATGGTTAGCAGACGGTGTAAATAGAATGGCACTTGGATCTGTTATGAATGCATTATGGGATGCATGGGCAAAGATTGAAAAAAAACCATTGTGGAAACTGTTAATTGATTTGCCAAACGAAAAAATAATAAAAGCAATTGATTGGCGATACATACAAGATGCTTTAACAAAAGAAGAGGCAATAGAAATTTTAAAAGAAAACTCCGATCAATTTGAAAATTTAGAAACAGCATTTATAGAAAAGGGGCCTAAAGCATATTCAACTGCTGGATGGACTGGCTTAACTGATAAAGAAATAAGTAAAACCATAAAAGCTATGATGGCTCAGGGATTTGATTGCTTTAAAATGAAGGTTGGTCAAGATTTAGCTCAAGATCAAGAAAGACTTAGGTTTATAAGAAGTATTATTGGATACGAATCCAAACTTATGGTTGATTGCAATCAAATTTGGGGTGTTGACGAGGCGATCAAATATATGAAACAACTTAAAGAATTTAAACCTTTGTGGATTGAAGAGCCCACTGCTCGTGATGATGTTCAAGGTCATATAAAAATTTCTAATGCGCTGGAAGAATTTGATATTAAGGTAGCAGCAGGTGAACAAGTTCCTTCTCCAGTAATTTTCAAACAACTTTTACAAAATAATGCTATTGGTTATTGTCAAATTGACGCAACAAGATTGGGAGGAGTAAATGACGTTTTACCAATAATTTTAATGGCTAAAAAGTTTAATGTTCCGGTTTGTCCTCATGGCGGAGGAATAGGTTTATGTAATATGATCGTTCATTATGCTATTTGGGATCAAATAAAAGTTTCTGGTCATTCGAAGGATCAAGTCGTAGAGTATATCGAATTTCTTCAAAGTGAAGTTTTTATAAATCCCGTTAAAATAAAAGATGGTCATTATGTTACGCCGACAGCTTATGGTTGGGGATTAGAGATGAAAGATAATTTTTTTAATAATCATATTTATCCAACTGGCTCAATATGGAAAAACAGAGTTGCCTCAGGCAGCATTACTTTTTTGCCTTAAAATATTAATGATGAATAATTTAATGGAAGTGCTTTTTGGTTCAGAGGAAAAAAATTGAGCAAGAATTATGACGTTGTAATTAGATGTAAGAATGAAATGGATTGGCTTCCAAGAGTAATTTCTTCAATTAATAATCAATCTTTAAAGCCATCTAATATTGTTGTTGTTGATAATTCTAGTGAGGACGGTTCTTTGGAATACGCTGAGAGTAAAAATTGTATTGTAGTTGAATATGATAAAAAACATTTTAACTACAGCTATGCATTAAATTTAGGTTTAAATGAAACGATCGAAGAAGAGGTGCTTATTCTTTCAGCTCATTGCGAACTAGTTACTAAACAGTCTGTTGAAAACATGATTGACATAAGACAAAAATATAAAGCTGCAGGCGTATATGGAAGGCAAATACCTACAAAAAATAGTAATCCCATAGATACAAGAGACTTAATAACTGTTTTTGGAAGAGAACGTATAGTCTTTAAAAGTTATCCTTTTTTTCATAATGCATTTTCTTTAATAGAACGTTCTGCTTGGGAAGATTGTCCTTTTAATGAAGATCAGAATGGCGTTGAAGATCGCTTTTGGGCAAGAGAGCAGACCTTAAAAGGAAGAAAAATTATTTACGAACCCGAATCAATTGTTTTTCATGAGCATGGTCTTAATCAAGGGTCTTCAATTGAAAGAGCAATAAGAGTGTGTGATTCATTAGAAGAATTTCATAAAGACGATATATTTCAGTGGCCAAAATTTAAAAAATACAAATAACTACTTTTAAATCAATTTCACCCATTTTAAGATAAAACTTTAGATATGAGATACCCCAAAACGACTATTCCTTATAGTAGACAGGACATTTCTAATAACGACATTAAAGCTGTTATTAAAACTCTTCGTTCGGATTTTCTTACTCAAGGACCCAAGGTTCCCCTATTTGAAGAAAATGTAAAGAATTACTGTGGAGCAAGTTATGGGGTAGCAGTTAACAGTGCTACTTCTGCACTCCACATTGCTTGTCTAGCATTGGGTTTAGATAAAAAAGACTGGCTTTGGACTAGCCCTAATTCTTATGTTTCATCAGCTAATTGTGGACTTTATTGCGGAGCCAGTGTTGATTTCGTTGATGTTGATCCAAAAACATACAATATATCGATTCCAGAACTAGAAAGAAAATTAGTTTTAGCCAAAAAACAAAATAAACTTCCAAAAGTTTTAGTTGCAGTTCATTTCGCTGGACAGTCATGCGATATGAAAAGCATTTTTAATCTTAGTAAAAAATACGACTTTAAGATAATTGAAGATGCCTCTCATTCGATAGGAGGAAAGTATCTAAACCAACCCATAGGCTCTTGTAAATACTCCAGTATTACCGTTTTTAGTTTCCATCCTGTAAAAATAATTACAACTGCCGAAGGAGGCCTTGCAACTACAAATTCAAAAAAGTTAGCTAATAAAATGGAGTTATTTCGTAGCCATGGCATTACACGAGATAAATCAAAAATGATCAGAAAGAAAAGCGACCCTTGGCACTACGAACAAATTAATTTGGGTTTTAACTATCGAATGACCGAAATTCAAGCAACTTTGGGACTAAGTCAAATGAAAAGAATTGATAAATTTATATCCAAAAGGCATGAATTAAAAGACAGATATAATTTTCATTTAAGAAATCTTCCAATAATTAGACCTTATGAAGATAAAAACTGTCATTCAGCTCTTCATTTATATCCGATTCAAATAAATACTGATAAAAAAAGCAGAAGATATGTTTTTGAAGAACTTAAAAAAAACGGAATCGGAACTAATGTTCATTACATTCCTATACATACTCAACCTTTCTATCAGAATTTAGGTTTTAAAGAAGGTGATTTTCCTGTAGCTGAGGAATACTATAGAAAAGCTATTAGTATCCCCCTATTCTATTCACTGAAAAAAAAGGAACAAGATAGTGTTATTGTTTTGCTAAAAAAAATACTGAAATGAATATATGTGTTATCCCAGCTAGAGGAGGTAGTAAGAGAATACCACGCAAGAATATTAAAAAATTCGCAGGAAAACCTATAATTGAATGGTCTATCTCAGCCGCGGTAAAATCAAAATGTTTTGATCGTATTATTGTTTCGACTGACGACAAGGAGATAGCAAATTTCTCAGAGTCACTTGGAGCAGAGGTACCTTTTTATAGACCTCATGATTTATCTGAGGACTTTACGCCAACGGCAGATGTAGTAAAGCATGCCATTGAATTTCTTCAGTTTCCTGATATTTCACAAGTAAACGTTTGTTGCCTTTATGCTACAGCTCCATTCATTATTCCAACAGATATTAGAGAAAGCTTATTAATTTTAAATTCATCTGTTTGTGACTTCGTTTTAGCCGTAACAAGCTATGCTTTCCCTGTTCAACGTGCTTTAGCAATCAATAAAATAAATGGATCTTTAAAAATGATAGAACCTAGTAAATTTTCTACTAGATCCCAAGATCTTGATGAGTCTTACCACGACGCTGGTCAATTTTGTTGGGGTACAGCTGAGGCTTGGATTTTAACAGATGATCCGTTTAAAAATATAACATTGCCATTTAATTTACCTAGGTTAAGGGTCCAAGATATTGATACCGTCGAAGATTGGCATAGAGCAGAGTTAATTCATAAAGCTTTGTATGAATGAAACTACTTTTATTTTTAGAGTTGATTCCTCTTTAGAAATTGGAACTGGGCACTTAATAAGATGTTTAGCCTTAGCAGGTTATTTACTCGAACTAAATTCAGAAGTGGTTTTTATATGTAGAGATCATCATGGAAGTTGTCACGGAATGATTGAAAAACAAAATTTTAAGCTTCATTTGTTACATGGAAAAGAAAAAAAAATAATAAGTAAAAATCCCAATAACTGGCTGGGATGTAGTCAATTACAGGACGCATTGGAGTGCTCTGAGATAATATCAAAATATCCAAAAGCTCATGTAATTGTCGATCATTACAGTTTAGATTATTCATGGGAAAGTAATATAAAGTGCAATTCAATAACTGTAATTGACGACTTAGCAAACCGTTCTCATCAATGTAATTTATTAATTGATCAAAGCTTAAAAAACTCTAAGTCAGATTACAAAGATCTTATAAATGGTAATTTTGGTTTTGTTGGGGGAAATAACCTGATCTTACGTGAAGAATTCAGTGAAGCAAATGTTTGGCAAGGTCCTGGTTTTAAAAGGGTCTTATTATGTATGGGCGGAACAGATCCATTCAATCACACTGAAGCAATTTTGAAATCAATTATTAATTCTCATAAAAATTCTTTAGATAACAAAAAGATTAGAGAAATTATTGTCATTGTTGGAAATAACTTCAACAAAAACTTAGAAGAAAACTATTCTATAAAAGAAAGTAAGCTTAAAATTAAAATATGCAAATCTCCTAAAAAAATATCAAAACTTATGCTTCAATCAGACTTATGTGTTCTTTCTTGCGGTACTATGATTTTAGAGGCATGTGCTCTTGGTGTTCCTTCCTTAGGAATTGTTTTAGCTGAAAACCAAAAAAAAACTGCAGACTTTCTTAAAATGTCTGGCGCTATTGAACTATATGATAAGAAAAATATCCAAAATTCAACAATATATTCATCAATTACTTCTCTATTAGGAAATTCTCAAGAGCTTTTGGACTTCTCTAAAAAGCAGAAAAAAATGGTTTCTAAATCATCAAAACAGACAGTCTTAAGAAACATTTATGAACATTAAAGGGGTAATAATTAGAGAGACTCTTGATGAAGATATATCTGGGCTTTTTGAAATATTAAATGATAGAGAAAATCAAAAATTAGTTGGAGGCTTGTTGAAATCATTGAGTTTTCAAGAAGTTGAAGATTGGCTGCAAGACAAAAGAGCCGATCATCAAACGGTTATTTTTTCTATATTAAAAGGAGAAAAGTTTGTTGGATATATAATCATTACTTCAATTGACCTTGTAAATGGCCATGCAATTTTAGGAATAAATATTCTAAGATCCTATCAAGGCAGGGGTTTAGGTAAAATTGCTATGTCTCAAGTTCACAATTTCTGTAAAGAAAAATTATCAATTAGGAAACTTGTTCTAAATGTTAGGAAAGATAATTATTTTGCAATCAGTTTGTATACTAAGTTAGGTTATAAAATGGTAGGAAATTTATCCAATCATGTGAAAGACGGAGATAATTATCTAGATAATAATGTTATGGAAATTTTTCTATGAGATTAGAAAAATAATTGTATCTTTATAGGCGAAACTCTTCGGAAATATACATTATAAGATGCAAAAAGCTATTTAATTTAAATGCTTAATCGTATTAAAGTATTTGATAAACATTATGATAGATATTAAATATTTAAATTTTCCGAATACGTTTTTGAAGAAATGAAATGATTAAATGCGCAATAATGCAACCAAGTTATTTGCCTTGGGCTGGTTATTTTAATCTAATCGCCGAAGTTGATGTATTTGTTTTTCTCGATGACGCCCAATTTCAAAAAAATTCATGGCATAACCGAAATCGAATATTGGTTAACCGACTTCCTCACTGGATCACTGCTCCTATAAAACGTGAATCTTTATCACAGATAATCAATAAATCGTTATTCGATGATAAGCAAAACTGGCAACAAAAACATGTTAAGTTATTGAGGCAAACATATTCTAAACATCCTTTTTCAGAAGATGTATTGCCTCTATTTGAAGCTATTGAAAATTGTAATTTTCATAACTTAGCTGATTTGAACATTAGCTTAATTAAATGGGTAATGATGAAATTAGATATTAAAACTGACTGTTTTTTATCTAGTAAATTAGGCGTTTCTGGAAAAAGAACTGAAAGAATTATCAAGATTCTAGAAAAGCTAAATGCTGATGTTTACTTATCACCTCGAGGTTCTGCGGAATATCTTGAATTAGATGATTTTTCTAATAAAAGCAGTGCAAAATTGACTTTCCAAACATTCGAGCCTAAGCTTTATAATCAACATTTACAAGATAAATTCGAAAGTCACCTTTCCATAGTTGATGTAGTGGCAAACATTGGGTGGAAAAAAACAAAAAAATATATAACTTAGAGTAAGATTTCGATATGAATAAAAAATTTGATTATGAATTAGTACCTCACCCTAAATATGGTTTTTTACAAGTTTGTCCCACTCCTTCAGACGAAGAAATTACTAAGTTTTATGCAAATGAGTTTTACTCAGGTGATTATAAAAACTTTAATAACTCTTCCCTTGAGGTACAAGTTGCAGATAAGGACTTTTTTGATGGCCAGTGTGAAGACATTTTATATAACATTGCTAAAGTTCTAAAAAAACCATTAGACGGCTTACGAATTCTTGATGTTGGGTGTGGATGGGCACAAGCATTATTGTATTTTAAGGGGAAAGGAATGGATTGCTATGGCTTCGATCCCGCTCCTGAAGCCATTGAATATGGCCAAAGAAAAGGCCTTAAAGTTAAGCATGCGGGCATAGATCGTATGGATGTTTTTGGAAGCATCAAGTTCGATGTTGTTATGTTAAAAAACGTATTGGAGCACATGCCAAATCCCTTTGAAGTATTAAAAGAAATTCATGAAAAAGTTCTAAAAAAAGGGGGATTATTAATAATAGATGTGCCCAACGAATTTAATGTCTTTCAAACCACAGGTCGTGATGTGCATGGTTTGAATGATTGGTGGGTAGCCCCTCCTGGGCACTTAAATTATTTTTCTAATGATTCATTAGTTAAATTAGTAAATGGTGCGGGTTATGAAGTTATTCTCTCAGAAGCCTCGTTTCCTTTAGAAATGTTTTTGTTGTTTAATGATTGCTATGTTGGTAACGAAAAAGTAGGAAAAGAAATACACAAAAAAAGAGTGAATTTCGAAATGAATTTAAGAAAACAAAGTCAAGAAGATAAACTGCATGAATTTTATCAAGCTTTGGCTAAAATAAATTTAGGAAGACAAGTTGCAGTTTATGCTCTTGCTTCAAAAATTTAATAATCTAGGGAGATAGATTATGGACAACTCAAAACTAATTGATCAAATTAATATTGATGGATATGTAATGATTCCAAATCTAATTTCAGCTACTGAATGTGAGTTTTATAAAGCCCTTGCAGAACAAGATTATCGCAACTATGCTAATTTGTATTGCAATTCAAATGCGTCAAAAGGTGAACAGGCAAATAAGACAGGTGAAAAAGTTGTATTCAACTTACATAATAAGCACCTTTCTTGGTTTAAATTATTTGAACACCCTGAGATTCTTTCAATATTAGATATCATTTTAAAGGAAGGAACTTACAATAATGACGAACCTTATTATTTAAATAACATTTCTGCCCGATGTCCTTTAAAAGGTTATTCAGGACAACAACTTCATTTAGATAGCAGGCTTCCTGGCGTTAACTATTGCATTACGGCTAATGTTATATGGCTTTTGGATGACTTTACTTTAGATAATGGCGCTACTAGAGTAGTGCCGCGTAGTCACAACTGGAAGGAATATGCCCCAGAGGGATTGGTGCATGAAGATGAGATTAGAATTACTGGACAAAAGGGTAGTGCGTTAATTTTTAATGCTAACTTATGGCACGGGGGTGCTGAGAATAAGACTGACATGACCAGATGGTGTTTGGCTTTAGGGTATTCTAGATGGTTTGTTAAGCCCTCCTTTGACTTTATGCAAAATACACCTGAACATATTTTTAAAGAATTAACTGATAAACAAAAGGATTTGCTGGGTTTTAACTTGGTGCCTCCAAAAGATGAATTTACGCGCCTCCGAAGACGTTCTCAGTCACCTGAAGCTCCTTTTCCATATGAACTTCCAGAAATAAAATAGAATATTTTAATTTAGTGAATTTATTTAAATTTATTTGCACTGAATATTTTAGAATTTGGAGAATCAAAAATTAACTAATAATAGTCATTGAGATTTCTATGAAAAAAAAATTGGCAAAAAGGATACCGAATTTTGGTTTTGGCTTTAGAGGAATAGGTAAGAGACTTCCGCCTTTGATTGTAGCTGAGATGTCTGGAAATCATAATCAATCTCTAGAGAGAGCGTTGAAGATCGTCGAAGCAGCAGCTAAAGCTGGAGTTCATGCGATAAAACTTCAGACGTATACAGCAGAAACTATGACACTAAACTTAAGCGACGATGCATTTTCTGTTAATGATCCTGATAGTTTGTGGGCTGGAAGAAAATTATATGAACTTTATGACGAAGCACATACTCCATGGGAATGGCACCGAGAAATTTTTAACAGAGCAAGTGAATTAGGGATGATAGCTTTTAGTACTCCATTTGATGATTCAGCTGTAGATTTTCTTGAGAGTTTGAATACTCCTTTGTATAAAATTGCATCTCAAGAGAATACCGATATTAATTTAATACGACGTGTTGCTCAAACTGGGAAACCTCTAATTATTTCGACTGGAATGGCTTCTAGAAATGAGTTAATTGAAGCAGTTGAAGAAGCAAGAGACGCTGGTTGTAAAGAATTAACACTTCTTAAATGCACAAGTACATATCCTGCATCTCCAGAAAATACAAATATTTCTACAATCCCTGATATGCGAAGATTATTCAATTGTGAGATGGGCCTGTCTGATCACACTATGGGTATAGGAGTTTCCGTAGCAAGTGTAGCGATGGGAGTTTCAGTTATTGAGAAACATATGACTTTAAGTAGACAAGATGGAGGAGTGGATTGCGATTTTTCAATGGAACCTAATGAGATGAGGAATCTTGTCATAGAGACTGAGCGTGCTTGGCGCTCTTATGGAAAAGTAAGTTATGGGGCTACTGAAGCGGAAAAAAAATCTCTTAAGTATAGACGTTCGCTTTATATAGTCCATGACATGAAAGCTGGAGATGTCCTGTCAAAAGAAAATCTTAAAGCCATACGCCCTGGCTATGGATTAGAAACTAAATATTTAGATAAACTTTTGGGTAATAAGGTGATTAAAGATTTAACAAAAGGGACTCCGATGAGTTGGGACTTCATTGAAAAATAAATATGAATGAACTTACTCTGAAGGATATTAAAAAAATAATTGATAATGTTGGTTTAAATGCTGAATTTAGAGTTAAGTCAAAACTTGAGTGGGTAGATATAATTAACCAAGCAGAAAACATTCCTGTTTTTTATATGGAACATTATGTTAACTATCAAACCGTAATCTTCAATCATTTATCAGATAGTTCAAAAGATATCTCACTTATCCTTTACAACGATAAACGACCATGTGGAATCTGGCCAATAGTATTTGATATTAATGATAAAGAACCGATTAAATCAATAAATAATCATTATGGAGGTATAGTCATCCCGCCACTATTTATTAAAAATTTTCCAAAAAAATCCCAAAGAAGAGTTATAAAAAAGTGTATTGATTTTTTAAATAAATTGTTGGTTGCAAGTAAAAAGAAATATTGGAGAACTAATGAATTATCTTTGAGCGGAGATATGAGTCAATGGAATCAAATTTTACTCGAAATGGGTGCAATATTAGATAAGGTTAATTATGAAATGTTCATGGATTTATCTTTGCCTATAAAAGAGATTAGAAGTTCAATTCGAAAAAGTTTCAGACCGTTAGTAAGCTCGGGCCTTAAGAATTGGCATATTACAGTTATGGATAAATATTGTGATAAGACATGGAATAAGTTTATAAAGCTTCATAAAAAAGTTGCAGGTAGAGTTACTCGCTCAGCGGAGAGTTGGAATATCCAACATGAAGCTATTAGATCTGGAGATGCTTTTCTAGTATACGTTTCAAGTGGTAAGGGAGATATGGTCGGCGGAGGATATTTTGATATGAGCAAAGATCAATGCAACTATAGTGTGGGCTCATATGATAAAAAATTATCCAAAGAACCTTTAGGTCATATGGTTCAATACCAAGCCATCTTAACCATGAAAGAAAAAGGAAGAAAAATTTATTACTTAGGAGATCGATTTTATAGAAAAGATTTACCATTAATTAGTAAGAAGCGGGTAGATATCTCTTATTTTCAGCAAGGGTTTTCTAATCAGGTATTTCCTCGATTAGGATTGCTTTTTCAACTAGATTAAGAAAGGATTAATAACCAAGTATCTTACGAACAGAATAATTTAGTCAGAAAACTTTATACTTTAAGTCTATTGATAAAAAATGAAAAAAATAGTTTGGATTGACGTAGGTACTCATTTTGCGCAAGAGCACAGTTCAATTTTTGGTTCAAATTTAAGCCTTTCTTTTCATATTTTAAAGAGATTTATAGGAAGTAAATTTCTAGCTCGAAGAAAATTCGTTTCAATCAAAGAGTTAAGAAAAATCATCATTTTAAGAAATAAGATTAGAAAGTATCGTTTGAGATTTTTCAGTATATTTATTGAAGCCAATTCAAAAATAGTCCATGAAAAAAATAATTATGCGAACGCCGATTTAACATTTAATTTAGCTTTAACAGATAATTCTGAACCACCTTTTTCAATAATGAAACTTTATTTAGGTAATCGAGATAAATTTTCTCAAGGCAGCTCTCTTTTTTTAGAGAAAGAAAATGTTTATGAAGATAGCTTTATTCCAGCCATCAGCATTCCTTCTTCGGACATGTTTAAAGTGTTAGAAAAATATCTGTCTCAGAGATTTGACAATTATGTTGTACTCCTTAGGTTGAATTGTGAGGGAGTTGAAGACGAGGTTATTTATTCTGCCTATGAAAGTTTTGGAATAAAATTAAAACTTCTTTGTGGGTCTCTAAAGGATGTAAAAAGTATTAAAGGCGATGATTCTTTAGAAAAATTAAAAAAATTTATGTCAGATATGGAACTAGAATTTCAGACATTTCACTCTAGAGCAGATAGTTGGCTCAAACCTTATTCAGAAATACTCAAATTAGTAGAGAATATAAATTAAGTTGATACAGATTGAATTACTTAAAGATTTATTATGATAAGACTTTGAATTTTTCGGCCTCTATTTTTATTAAAAATTGAAAACTAAATATGACTAAGGTTTTATCTTTCGACTCTGTATTTTTAATAAATCCTATTAGGAAAATCTACATAAATTATATTAAAACTATACTTGCTAGAAAAAATATAAAAAATGAAAGATTAGTTTTGTTTCGGCAAGATAAGGAAAATATTTTTTTATTCGATGATAGAAATATTAGTGGGATAGACCTTGGATATCACCAAAACCTTATTGATTCAATGAGCATTAATTTTTATAAAAATCTTGAAACAATTGGAATTTGTAATCATCTTGAAATAAGTAATGAGAAGCTTTACAAGTTATACACTCGACAAGTTAAATTAAAATTATTTGAGCTTCTGAAGGGAGCCTTGAGAATTAAAAAAATCTCTAAAAAAATATCGGGAAAGTTAGAAATAGTAACTGATAGACAAACTGCTTCCATAATGAAGGAAGCTTTTTTATTTTTAGATTTTAATTCTCCAAATATTATTTGGAGGATAAATGGTTTTTTAACTTTTTGTATTTCAACCAACGCCATCTTAATGAGGTTTATCTCTTTAGTAAAAATGATTTTTTGGCCAAGTGATCTTCCAAATTATTACTTTACTAAGAACATAAATTCTAATCTTCCAACTGTTTTAATAACGCTACCCAAAAGAAAGCCGGAAGATTTTTTTAAGACTTATGTAGAGGCGTTTAGTAATAAATTTAATATTATTTTGTACAGTCAAGGGAAAATGCTTAATAACCCTGAGGGATACAAACGGATGAAAATAAAAAACTCTTTTGCGCCGATAAAAGGATCTATGAACTATAAATCTCTTTTTGGTAATTCAAGAAGTTATATTGCTGATATTATTTTGATTTTCAGCAAACATTATAATTTGAACAGGAGCATTAATGCAGTAGATTCTGTTTTTTTGAATAAAATTGATGCCCATATAAGTAGATTACAAACGAATGTTTTGGATAATTACTTTGCTATCGAGTCTAAAAGAAATGGAGTTTATATTCTGGGGGATGTTATGGAAGAAATTTTTTATTGCGACTCTGTTGTTTGCTCATCTAAAGCTGATGTGACCGAATCTTTAAAGCTCTCATTGAAGGATAAAGAAAAAATTACAATTAGAGGCAGTAATTCTTTGATTAAATATCGTCTCAGTAATTTTAATGAGAAAAAAGGGGACTCTTTAAAAGATTTTTTGCAGATAGAAAATAAAAAAAAGATAATCTTTTATGCTTCAGATCCTTCAAAGGATCAAAGACAAAGGTATTTGACAGAAAATTTTTTAATGAAATTTTTTTCAAATTCCGATAAATATAATTTCGTGGTTAAAACGCATCCTCAAGACAACGGAAACATTACAAACCATGCTTATTTGAATTCCCCGAAATCTTCAAATATATTTTTATTGGGGGATGAAGCACAAAAAAATAAGATGGCATCAAGTAAGTTTATCTTTTTAAATAATTTTAATTTTAATTCGGCAATCGCATCGTGTGATGGATTTTTAACCTTCTCTTCTTCTTCAATTCTTCAAGCTATCAAGCTGGGGTTAAAGACCGGGATAGTTGATAAATTCAATAATGGATATTACGACTACCTAATAAACTACAATGTCAGTTTCCTGATCAAGGACCAAGATAGTTTGATGAATTTTTTAGATAAAGAAAAATTTGAAGTATCAAATGAAATTTTGGATTTCTGTGGTTTGGGAAATGATAACGAAAAATTTAATATTGAATCGCATTTGCATAAGCTTCTGAATGATAAAGAGATCTCTAATGAAAATAGTATTAAATGAATAATTAACTTGATTTAGATAAATGAGACTTTCAATAAAAAAACAAAGAGTAATAAATATTCTGGGTCTCTTTATCTCTCTTTCTTATGGATTTTTTACTTACAGTTGGCTACTTAGGCTTTTCTCAGTTGATAGCGGAGATATTGGCTCTTATGTTGGTTTTTTCGAAGACACAGATTTGTATACTTCTTTTTATACGTACACTTTTTTAGGCGATGGTTTATTTAGAGTAAGCATCCTTTTCCTGATGGATTTTTTTAATAAAAGTCCCATGATTATTTTAAGTTCCATTGCTTTCATAACGTCGACAATTATTTTTTATATTTCGCTAATGACTGTAAGATCAAAGCCGTATTTATTATTGGTAAGTCCAATTTTTCTTTTAATTTTTTTTACTCCAATCGTATTTACTTTATTTTCTTCAGCACTAAGATCAGGTATTGCTTTTACTCTTTTAATCATTGCTTTTAATACTTCAAGTCGTTTTTTAAGGTTCCTTTTTTTTGGATTAGCAAGTCTTTTACATCTATCCATGATTCCAATTATTGCCCTTTATTTTTCTTTTAACTTTTCAAGGAATTCTATAATCCAATCCTCTTTTTTTCTGTCTATATCTTTTTTAATTTTTTTGAGTTTTTCAGCTGTTACTGCAGCTTTTTTGTTGAAATTTAATCTATCGGGAATAAGTCAAAGTATTTTTTATAATTTGCTGGTTATTTATCTTGGAGTCATTATGACCTTTATTAATAAAAAAGTTCTTCAAAATTTGTATGGTTTCATTGCTATCGGATTAATTTTTATTTTTATGTTTGGACTTATTTTTGACAATTTTTATCTTAGGTTTATAGGCAATTCTCTAGTTTTTTATTTATTGTATTTATTACAAAATGGTGAAAAGGAGACAATTAAAATTTTTACAATTGCATTCTTACCATTTTTTCTTATAACTTGGTTTTATACATTAACTAATGTTTAATCTTATCCTCTTATGAAAAAAAATATTCTAATAGTCTTAAGCGCCCTAAACATGGGAGGGGCCCAAAGAAATGCCTCTATATTAGCTAATGAGTGGGCAAAGGCAGGTTACAAAGTCACATTGATTTGTACACATGAGGAAGAAATCGTAAATCATTTTTTGATACATAAAGACGTAAATTTAATAATTTTTAGAAAAAATTTTTTTACTTCAAAATTTAGATTTTTAAATCTTCTAAGGAAGCTTTTTAAACTTAGAAAAATAATAAAGTCTCAAGATCCAGATGTGATAATTTCGTTTCTAGCTAGAATTAACTTGGCAGCGGCTCTGGCAAACTTGGGAACAAAAAAATCTTTAATAATTTGCGAAAGAACTTGGCCTCCTTTTGCTTCTCTAAATAATAATTTTGCTTGGTTTTATAATTTCCTTTTCAAAGGCGTCCACAAAGTAATTGTACAAACGGAAAAGAGTAGGATTTGGCTTAATGAAAATTTTTCTTTTAAAAACATAGCTGTGATACCAAACCCAGTAAAGTATCCATTACCTTCAGAAAAGCATAAGAACGTTAATCCAAATGATTTTATTTTAAATGGTAAGAAAATAATACTTGCTTCAGGAAGAATGCATAAACATAAGCAATTTGATTTATTGATAAAAGCTTTTCATGGTATTAAAGATCGACATAAACTTTGGAACTTAGTAATTTTGGGCGATGGCGAAGAGAGAGAAAACTTAGTGGAGATTTTAAAAGAAAAAAAAATAGAAGATAGGGTTTTTTTTCCTGGAAAAGTTACTAATATTTCCGATTGGTATTCTGCATCAGAATTGTTTGTTTTAAGCTCTATGGTTGAAGGTTTTCCAAATGTACTTCTTGAAGCTATGTCTTATGGAGTTCCTTCTATAAGTTTCGATTGCGATACTGGTCCTCGAGAGATTATTGAAGATAAAGTCAATGGGATATTGGTATCTCCGAATGAAAAAGAAATAGGCCTTTATAAAGCTTTAGATGAATTAATTAAAGATGAAAAATTACGCAAAAAGATTTCTAAAAAAGCCATCATGGTCAGAGATAAGTATTCAATTGAAAATATAATGTTAAAATGGAATGAATCCTTAAAAACTTAATTTAATTTACATATATGCTGTCTTCTTTAAATTTATGAACGAAGTTTCAAAATTATTCGATGTTAGATCAAAAAAATACAGTCAAATTTATACAAATCTAAATTTAAAGAAATTACTTCATCGCGAAAAGCTACAACGTTTAAAATTGGTTGAGAGATTAATACTTGATCTTTCTAAGAATACAGATGATGAATTAATTATAGATATTGGTTGTGGCACCGGTAATCTTCTCTGTAGTTTAAGAGATAAGCTTCCTGCTAAGATGTATGGTTTCGATATCTCAAAAGAGATGATAAAAGTAGCCTCTAGACAAGATAGTAAAGATGTTATTTTCAAAGTTGGAACTATTGATGATGTTTCTAAGAAAGCCAATATAGTTTGTTCTCTTGGTGTTATGGGCTATCAGGATGATCAGGAAATATTCTTACAGAATTTGTCCACTTTGATTGATACTGAGGGGTATTTGATTTTCACAACGGCCAATGGGAACTCAATAACAAGGTTTATGCGAAATTTTTTAATAAAATTTCATAGAACTATTTTTAGAAAATCAAATAGAGTGGAATTTCTTTCAATCAAAGAAAAAAAGGTTCAAAAGGTTTTATGCTCTAGAGGTTTTAAGTTAATAAAAAAAACCTACATAACTTTTGGATTAGGTCTATTTTCTTCATCAATAGAATGCAAGATAGATAGATTGCTATTCAAATATATTAACAATAAATTTATAGGAAAGTTTTTATCACTTAGTGTTATATATCTTTTTAAAAGAATTTGAAAATTTTAAAATTAATTAAAGAAAAAAATAAATATGCCAATTAACAGATATGAAGACAAAAAAGTGGCAAGTTATTGGAATAATAAATATCAACAAAGCTACCATCCTTATCTTCATGGCAGACAGAAAATGGTTTTAGAAATGATCTCGGATTTGAATCTTCCTAAGGGCTCTAAATGTCTTGAGTTGGGCTGTGGAGGCGGACAAAATGCCATTAAGTATCTTGATTTTGGTTTTGATGTTCATGGCGTTGATAGTTCAGATGAACTATTAAAAACAGCTAATGAAATAAGATTTTCTGAGTCTAAGCTGTCTTTTTCTAACGTAGACTTAAACATTAAAATGCCATTTGATGACGAAAGTTTTGACTTAGTTATTGTTGTAGGAACTTTGCAATACTTAATGGAACCCTCTGCATGCGTTAAAGAAGTCGCAAGAGTCCTCAAAAGCGGGGGATATTTTATTGTATGCCAAAGAAATGCATTATCATTTAATGTTTTAAGAAGGCCCCTAAGTTTTTTAAGTTGTTTAATTTCTCAAGAGGGCTTCGAGTGGGGAGGCCGACAAGTTTCTACTTCAGTAGGCTTGTCTTCAGAAGGTAAAAAAGATGTTTTGATAAAGAGAATGATAAAGTTTTCTAATTTATTTAGATGGCTAAAGATTGCTGGGTTCGAAATAGTTTTCCGAGCTGGATTCACACCAAATTTTTCTACCTTTCCAAGGTTTTTTATATTTTTAAATTGGATTTTAAATTTTTTACCTTCTTTGTATCGTTTTTCACATGTTATTCTTGTTACAGCTAAAAAATCGCTATAAGCAAGCTTTAACAAAAAAGGTGGATTAAAATTTAATTTTTCTGTGGACACAAAGTAAAATTTCAGAAAAATTCTTTATACCAAAAAATTTGATGAAATTGCTTAGACTAACTCCGGCTCTTAAGTCAACAAGCGCACCATATAACCAATTTTCTCTTGGATTTAAGGAAACTATTGATCAAACTTTATTTTCTTTGAATGCTCATCACGACGTTGAAATAGACAAAAAAATTAGTGTATCTCATAGCAATGGATCTATAGTAAAGGCATTTTTTACATTAAAAAAATTAATTCAAATTAACAAATACGATATTGTCCATATACATAATGGTTTAACTGGAGTAATTTTCTTAATAGCTATCCTGCCATTTAATGCTCGTTTATTAAATAAAACTGTTTTTACCCTTCATAACAGTTGGCACGTACTTAAATCTAGAAATAAGTTTTTGGACTTATTAGTGATGATATTTTCAAAATCAGTTTGTGCATGTGGTCAATCTAGCTATGATAGCATTCCAAACGTTGTTAAATTTTTAATTGGGAAAAAAATCATATCTGTTTCAAATGGTTTTGATCATGAGAGAATTGATAGAGTCGAAAAAAAAAGAGGGACTATAGAACACTTTAGCTCGACTAAACTTAAGATTGTTTGTGTGGGCGTATTAAATAATACAAAAAATCAAATAGCTCTTCTAAAAGTTTTAAAAAAAACCCAAATAAATGCAGAGGTAGTTTTTCTAGGCGATGGTATTAATAAGCAGAAACTGATTAATTTTTCGAAATCTATCTCGAGATCTGTTGATATCAGTTTCAAAGGGCTTGTCTCTAGAGATATTGCCATTGAGCATATGTTAGAAGCTGATTTATTTATCTCTTTATCTAAGGGAGAAGGATTACCAATTGCTGTTTTAGAAGCGATGTATGCGGGGTGTTTTCTGATACTTTCTTCTATTCCTCCACACATAGAAGTCTCCCCCCCTAGGGATAGGTGTAATTTCGTTCAACTTGCTAACAATGATGAAGTAATTCAATCTCTTAACAATGTAATCAGTAATTTAAGGGAAATTAAAATGGGCAGACATAAATCTAAGGAATACGCTATAACAAACTTTAGTATTAATAATATGCTGCAAACCTATATGAAAGTATATGAATCATTAAAGAAATAAAAATTTCATGTAAGAAGATTTTGCGATGACTGCGATAAATAATAAGTTAAAAAACTTTTTAACAGAGCTTGATGATAAGAATATTTCTTACATAAGTTGGAAAAATAATCATGAGTTATTAGACGTTTTTTCTGGCGAAGGAGATCTAGATATATTCGTTCCTATAGAGAACAGACATAATTTTATAAATCTTTGTAAGGAACAAAACTGGATTGAGGTCTCAAGTCCAGTTGCAAAACATCAATCTATATCTCATTTTTATTGTTTAGGAGAGAATTTAGAGGTTTTTCACTTGCATGTTTACTTTAAATTTATTACTGGAGATTCTTGGATTAAAGAATATTCTTTGCCCCTTGAAACATGGCTTTTAAATAATCGTATTTGGAATAAGGAGCATAATATTTGGGTTCCTAATAACTTTACTCAATCCTATTTATTTATCGTTCGTCACTTATTAAAGTGCGGATCACTTACAGGAAGATTGCTTTATAAATTTGGATTAGATTCTTACAAACGAGAATGGGAAAGTTGTAAAACTAATTTAGATTTAGATCAAGGCGAAGATCCTATTAATTTAAAATCATATATAAAAGGTTCTAAAGTTTATGAAAAAAAATTTGAAATGCCCAAGCTAACGACAGCAATATTTTTTAAGATATCGTGCTTACCTTATATGAGATTTAAAATAATCAGTTTACCTTTTAGACGCTTTTTTTCTATGGTTTCAAGAATAATTAATAAACTTTATTACAAGAAAAAAAAATTACTTAAACCTAAAGGTTTAATCATTGCTATTTCTGGGGTAGATGGTTCTGGAAAAACTACAATGTTAGATGAATTGGATTACATTTTTGGAAATTTTTTAACTATCAATAGGTTTCATTTAGGTAAGCCGCAAGGAAAATTTATAGAATTTATTTGGAGAGCATTAGTTAATAAAACCGAAAATCCTTTGATGAAAGAGAATCCCACGAGTTATATTTCTTATTCAAAAGGAAAAGCTTTAAAAAGCACAATACTGGCTTTGTTAAGATTAAAAAAAGCTAGATTTGCAAAGAAAAAATCATTCAAAGGGAGTCTAATTCTTTCTGATAGATGGCCTACTAAAGAAATTGGTAAAATGGATGGGCCGAGAATCATGTTAGAAAAAGATACAGGATGGTTTGTACGTTCTTGTAAAAGAATTGAAACATGGGCATATAATTTAATACCTGAGGCAGATATTTGTTATTTTTTTGAAGTTCCTCTCGAGATCGCTAAATCAAGAAACGAATCAAGGGTTAAGAAATATAAGGAAACTGATGAGATGATCACGGATAGATACTTAAAAAATTCTGAATATAAGCCTATTGCTAAAACAATTATTCGCTTTAAAAACACAGATGATTTTCAAATGAAACGCAATGAATTTATAGGAAATGTTTGGCAGCATATTTCTGAAATATATTAATGTAAATAATCTTTAGCATGACAAAATATTAAAAAATGGAAATTAAAGATTTAAACTATCCTCAATTCAAAAGCCTACTAAATGAATCGAAGCGAAATTCTGATCCAATATTTTGTAAATTTATTTTAAGGCCGTTATCTTTTCCAATCGGTTGGATTTTTTATAAAATTGGTATGAAAGCTAACACTGTAAGCATCGTTTCTATTTTACTAACTTTAATATCATGCAATCTCATTTTGTTTGGAAATGACTCTAAATTAATTATGGCTTCCCTTATCATGATACTCGTCGCTCTGACTGATTGTATTGACGGAAATATTGCCCGAGCTAGAAAAGAAACAGGTCCGTTAGGAGAATGGATGGATGCACTAAGTGGTTATACTGTTTATGCTTTACTCCCTTTAAGTTTAGGTATTTATTTATCCTTAAATAGTAATTTTGAGGTAATGGCTTCCATTTGGGTAATAATCGGAGCAGCAACATCTATTGCAAACTTGTATCAAAGACTTATTTATCAAAAATTCATTAATAGTTTAATTAAACATCCAATAATTAATGAATTAAAAAAAACTAAATCTGCTCTTTCGAAGTTGAGTGGTGAGACTGGTTTAGTTGGTTGGATGATGCCTTTGTTATTTTTTGCAACGCTAGCAAATATGCTAGAAATTTATTTAGCTGCTTATTGTTTTTTTTATATTTTCTCCGCTATGCTGATAACAATTATGTTTATAAGAAGAGCTAGTCATTCTTAAATCTTAATTGATCAAAATATCTTTAATTTTTAAATAGTTACACATAGACTTTTAGATTAATAGAAAAAGTAGATTTAATTTAATATGAATAAAAAAAAAATTTACACAAATCATATTAGGTGCAGGTCGACCATTTAGTGGAGAACAAAATTCATCTTTAAAAAAAATATCTGGTGGCATTCGTGTACTTGATTGGACTTTACAAGCAGCTAAATTCCTTAATCCTAAAGTATATTTCGTCGCTGGTTATCAAATAGATGAAATAGTTTCTAGCTATCCAGATCTTAACTATTTGGTTAACACTGAATGGAATTCAACAGGTCCCATTGCCTCATTACTTCAAGTGAAAGCGGAAGAAGATACTGATTACATAGTGTCTTATGGTGATATTTTATTTCGCGAAAAAATATTAAGAGATCTGCTTAAATCAGATGCTGACATAAGTATTGCGATTGATTCTAAATGGAAAAAACGTTACTCAAATCGTACTTTAGAAGATATTGAGCGAAGCGAAAAAATATTAGTTTCTAAATCATATTTTTCTGGAGTTCAAGATAATAGTAAATCAGAAAATGCAAATGCTGAGTTTATTGGCTTGATGACTTTAAAATCTAAGGTCATGAAATTTCTAGAAGAAAAGTCAAAATTCTTTCCTCCTGAAATGCGACATTCAAATCTAACAGCTTTATTAGAGTTTTTCAAAGATAATGGGTTCAAAATTAAAATCGTCGATGTATTAGGTGATTGGGCGGAACTAAACGAGGCTGCAGATATAGCTAATTTTATATTGGGAACTAAAGCTCAAAGTTTAAAAAGATTGAAAGAAGTTGTTACTTTAAGTCATATAGCACCTCAATCTAGCTTCACCGTTTCTGAGTGGAATAGCAATCAAGATAAAGTCTTAAAAGATATTCAAAGTAAATTTAAATCTAAAAATGTGATAGTTCGAAGTAGCGCTATTTCAGAAGATGGTTTCGAAATTTCTAATGCAGGCGCATTCTTAAGCATTTTAAACGTAGACACGAGTTTAAAAGAAATAGTTTCTAATTCAATTTCCAAAGTCATAGATTCTTATGATGATAATTTATTAAATCAAGTTCTTGTTCAGCCAATGATAGAAAATGTATCTTTAAGTGGAGTTATATTTACTAGAACTCTGTCGGAAAGCGCGCCTTATTATGTTATAAATTTTGATGATGTAACTGAAAAAACTGACACTATAACTAGCGGCTCAAGCGTCGAAAATAAGACCTCATTAATATTTCGAGATATGGCTGGAAAAATAGATAACTTAATTCCCAAAGCTTTGAACGGATTGATTCCTGCTATACAAGAAATAGAAAATTTACTAAATTTCAATTCCTTGGATATAGAATTTGCTATTGGAAAAGACGAAAGGATTCATATTTTGCAAGTTCGACCATTGAATTCTGATAAAAATGAAACAGAAAATGATCAATTAATTTTTAAATCTTTAAAAAGCTCAATTAAAAAATTTAAAAAATTGCAAAAAAATAACTCTAATCTAGTTGGAAAGTCTTCAATTTTTGGAGTGATGCCGGATTGGAATCCAGCAGAAATTATAGGAACCAAGCCCAACATACTTGCATTTGATTTATACCGTTTCCTCATAACAGATGAAGTTTGGGCCAGGCAAAGAGCTGAGTACGGATATAAAGATGTTAGACCTCAATCTCTACTTGTTTCTTTTTCAGGACATCCATATGTTGACGTAAGAGCAAGTTTCAACTCTTTCATACCGTCGACTGTTAATAATGATTTAGCAAGCAGGTTAGTAGACTTTTATATAGAACGATTATGTGAAAATCCTCATTACCATGACAAAGTAGAATTTGAGATTTTACCAACATGTTACGCATTTAATTTTGAGGATTGGAGACTTACTCTTGAAAGCGGAGGGTTTTCAAGTAATGAAGTAGAAGAGCTAAAAGATAGTTTAAAAGTCATAACTAAAAATGCATTTTCACGTATCAAAGATGATTTTAATTCTGTAGACATTTTTAAAGAACGCTTTGAAAGTATTTATTTTTCTGATTCTAATCCGTTAGACAAAGCAATTTCTTTGTTGGAAGACTGTAGAAATTATGGAACTTTAGCATTTGCTCATCTTGCACGAAGTGGATTTATAAGCATTTCTCTTTTAAAAACTGCAGTCGAAACTAATATCATCAGCCAGGCAGCTATGGATTCTTTTTTAAACTCAGTCGAGACAGTAGCTCAGGATTTTTTAAATGATGCCAATAAGGTTGCGAATAATAAAATGCCTTGGTCAGATTATATAGAACTATACGGACATTTGCGTCCCGGAACATATGATATTACATCAGAAGCTTATTCAGAAAATATTGAAAAATTTATGAAACCTGTTGTGGAGCAATCTAAAAATAATTTAAATGCTTCTATTGAAAAAAATATTGAATGGTTAAATGAAAGAGAATCGTTTCTGGATGCATTATCTAAAATAGGTATCTCGGAAGATACTGATTCAGTGGAACAATTTATGAAAGATGCTATAGAAGGCAGAGAGTATGCAAAGTTTATATTCTCAAGAAATTTATCTGCTGCTTTAGATTTAATAGCTAAATACGGAAAAAATCATGGACTAAATAGAGAACAAATGGCTAATATTTCTCTGAGTAGCCTTTTTAAACTTAGATCTGAAAATATCAACTCAGATGATGTTTTTACTTTCTTGATTAATGAAATCAACACTAACAAAAAAATATACGAGGAAACTAACAAGATTGAATTACCCCCTCTAATTACTAGTGAATCTGACTTCATTTCATTTAAATATCCAAATAGTCAACCAAATTACATTGGATTTACCAGAGTGTCTGCTGAGACTCTGATCATGGACTCAAAAAGATTTAATAAAGACAAACTCAACTTGAAAGGTAAAATTTTATTAATTCCTCAAGCCGATCCTGGTTATGATTGGATCTTCGGTCATAATATAGCAGGTCTGATAACTATGTATGGAGGAGGAAACTCTCATATGGCTATTAGAGCAAACGAGTTTGGCCTACCTGCTGCAATTGGAGTGGGAGAAGCAATGTATAAAACATTGTGTCGCGCTGCGATAATTGATTTAGATGTTGCTAATCGTAAAATCGAAATAATAAGATAACAATGAAAATTGGTATTACACAAAGGGTTGAATTTGTTGCTGAATATCCAGAAAGTAGAGATTGTTTAGATAGAAGATGGTCTGAGATGCTTGACGTTTTAAATTTAACTATGATAGCAATTCCTAACATTTCAGAAAATATTGAAAAATGGCTTGAAGTAACTAATTGCGATGGTTTTATTTTATCCGGCGGAAATGATTTAGCTGGATTACCAAATGCAAAAAATGTTTCAATTGAACGAGACCAAACTGAAATTGCTCTTTTAAAATATGCGCAAAATATATCTTTACCCGTGCTTGGAATATGCCGAGGGTTTCAATTGATGAACACATTTCTTGGTGGAAAGCTTGATAGGGTCTCAGGACATGTTGCTAACAGACATTCTGTCCGTAAGTGTTTTAAAAATGAAGGATCATTCTCAACAATCGATGTCAATAGCTTCCATAATTGGGGAATTTCTAGAAAAAACTTAGCGCCAAAATTAATACCATGTGCTTATGACTCAGAAGGTTTTATTGAAGCTGCAAGACATGAAGAGCTGAATTGGCTCGGAGTAATGTGGCATCCAGAACGCGAACAAAAATTTAGAAAGTCAGATTTAGAGATATTTAGAAATTTATTTTTTGAGAAATCTATATGAAAGTAATCATATTAGTTGCTGGAGAGGGAAAGAGATTAAGGCCTCATACAAATGAAAAACCGAAATGTTTAGTAAAAATTGCTGGAGATTCATTATTATCACGTCAATTATCAGCAATTAAGAGGTGTAATATTCCAAAAAAAGATATAGCCTTGGTTGGCGGCTATAAATCAGAAGCCTTAAAATCTTTCAAAGTGAAACAGTACAAAAATGTAAAATTTTCTCATTCAAATATGGTGACTACGCTCTTTTGTGCGCGTGAATTCATGTCTTCAAGAGAAGACTTAATTATTAGTTATGGCGATATAGTTTATGAAGATAAAATCTTAAAGGATATTTTAAATGTTGATGATGAAATATCTCTCATTGCTGATAAAGATTGGGAGAGACTTTGGCGATTAAGAATGTCGAACCCTCTAGATGATGCAGAAACTTTTATAATGGATGATGAGTTGCTTATAAAAGAACTCGGAAAAAAACCAATTTCAATTTCACAAGTCCATGCACAATACATCGGTCTAATAAAAATTCGTAAAGATATAGTGTCTAAAGTGATAGATATTTATGATCGCATGGATCGACATTTAGATTATGATGGACAAAATTTTGACAATATGTATATGACAAGTTTTATTCAGCATCTTATAGACTTAGGTTTCAAAGTAAGAGCGAAGCTCATTAAAAATAGCTGGTTGGAAGTTGATACTGTTGGAGATTTAGAGCGTTATAATAATATGGTAAAAGATGGTTCACTGAATAGTTATTGCCGATTATAAAAATTATTCTAAGTTCTATTTTTAAATTTTCTAAGACTAATGAGTTTAATTATAAAATTTGATAGATGAAAATTTTTTATCTATGACCCCTTATTTATTTGGTTTTTTTAAATTTAAAAAATTAAAATTTTAATTAATTGTGAAGAATAAAAAGAAAATTTTATATTTTGTAAGTGAAGACTGGTATTTTGTTTCTCATAGGATTGACTTAGCAATAGAAGCAATTCAGAGGGGATATGAAGTTACTTTATTGTCCAACATCAACGAAAAAAAAGATTTAATAGAATCAAAAGGTATTAATACCATTCATTTACCAATTGAAAGATCAAAAAAAAATTTCTTACACGATCTTGTACTTTTTTTACAGGTCTTAAAGATTTTCAAGAAAGAGAAACCATCCATATTACATTGTGTTTCTTTGAAACCAATTTTAATTGGAACTCTTTGCGCAAGATTTTTAAATAATACAAAAATAATAAATACATTTGCCGGGCTTGGGGTTTTAGTAAAATACAAAAATAGCTTTTTTTTAAAGGCTCTCATAAAATCTGTGTTGAAATTTTTTTTAAAATCCAATTCTGTAAAAATAATTGTGCAAAATCAGTCAGATAAAAACTACTTTTTATCTAACAATATTGTTAAGAAAGAAAATTTATTTTTAATATTAGGTTCTGGAGTGGATATGAATAAATTTACTCCGAATCTTAAAAATACCAAAAAAATTAGAGTAATCTTGGTTTCGAGGATGCTTTGGTCTAAAGGAATTAGAGAATTTGTTGATCTAGCAAATAAATTTATAAATAACAGATTCGTTAGTTTTATATTAATGGGAAAAATAGATGAAAAAAATCCAGATTCCATACCAAAAGATTATCTTGAGGCGCTAAATTTAAAGAGCAATATAAAATGGAGGGACCATACAGAAAACGTAGTTGAAGAGCTCAATAAATCTGACATTTTCTGTTTGCCAACTTCATATGGAGAAGGTATTCCAAAAGCATTAATTGAAGCTGCAGCATGTGGGCTCCCACTAGTTGTATCGTCAAATCCTGGGTGCATTGAAGTTACAGAAAATAAACTTAATGGATTTGTAATAGATCAAAAAAACTCAATAGGTTTCTACAATTCTCTAAAGCAATTAATTGAATCTAAAAAACTAAGAACAAAATTTGGAGAATTTTCTAGAAAAAAAGTAAAGCATAAATTTTCCATCGAAAATATAAATAAACAGACTTTAAATTTATATGATTTATAGCTCTGGTTTTAATTGGGATTAAATTGAAACAAAAAACTCAAACTTTTAAAAAAACGCTTGTGACTGGCGGTACAGGCTTCATAGGAAAAAGATTAATTAATTTTTTTATTCAAAATAATCACCAATTTATTGTTTTAACAAGATCAAAAAAACCTCTAGGGGAAAATTATGTTTTTTTAGAAGACGTTAATAAGATTCCTGAAAATGTTTTTGAAGGAGTAGATAGAGTTGTTCATCTTGCAGGGATTTCAAGAGACACTTTTAAACAAGACGAAAAAACAAAAAAAAAATATATCGAAGCTAACATTGATTATGTAGAAAAAGCTTTAAAAATTTCTATTAAAAAAAATGTAAAATCTTTTAATTATATTAGTTCCATTAAAGTAAATGAGATTAATACAGATTTTTCTCTAGACGATACGAATGGTTTTAAAAAAAATCAAAGCATTTATGCTCTTACCAAAAGAGAAGCGGAAAAAATAGTTTCAAAATTCTCTTTTAATAGCCAGATAAAAACAAACATATTGAGACTTTCGATAGTTTATGGTCCTGAATCAAAAGGAAATTTAAGCTTTCTTATTTTCCTAATAAAAAAAGGCATGCGTCTTAAATTTCCTTCTCTTAAAAACAAAAAGTCTTTTGTTCACGTGGATGACGTTATAAAGGCTATAAATTTTATAAGCATTAACGGAAATGATGGAGAGACATATAATATTAGTAGTGAGCATTATGATCTGAACCAAATTATTGAAATAATTTCAAAAGTCTATGAAAAGAAATACCTTAATCTTGAAGTATCAAAAAAAACTTTAGATTTTTTGTCTTTTATTTTTTCTTCACGCCTAGATTTATTTATGAGGCTTAAAAAAGAAGAAATTTATTCATCGAATAAATTAAAAGATCTAGGATTTAGCTTTTCCAAAACTTTGTATGATATAAATCAATCTGAATTTTAAAAAAATGTTTAAATTTAAGATACTTTGAATTATGAATGAATTAGAGTTAATCAATAGATCAAATCCATTATTTAAAAAAGATTTAATAAACTATGAAAATGAACTTTCAGAAATTATTAAAGGTTCAAAATTTTTAGTAATTGGGGGAGCTGGTTCTATTGGGCAATCAGTTTCAATTGAAATTTTCAAAAGAAATCCAAAACTTTTATACGTTTTAGACTTAAATGAAAATAATTTAGTTGAATTAGTGAGAACAATACGCAGCACTTTTTTAAACAAAGAGATAGACTTTAAAACTTTCGCCTTAGATTGTGGCTCAGATGAATTTGAAGCTTTTGCAAAACAAAATTTGAATTTTGACTTTGTGTTGAATTTTTCTGCACTTAAGCATGTTAGAAGCGAAAAAGATCCGTTCACTTTGATGAGGCTAATAAAGGTAAATATCTTAAATACTATAAAAATTCTAAAATTAACAAGGAATTCAGATTTAAAAAATTTTTTTACTGTTTCTACCGATAAAGCTGCTAATCCAGTTAACTTAATGGGAGCTAGTAAAAAGATAATGGAAAAATTTTTAATAAGAGAAAGCGAGTATCAAAATATTTCTCTAGCAAGGTTTGCAAATGTTACATTTTCTGAAGGTTCTTTATTGTATGGTTTTCAACAGAGAGTAAAAAAGAAACAACCTTTGTCAGCACCAAATGATATTGAGAGATACTTTGTAACTAGTAGAGAATCTGGTGAATTAAGTCTCTTTTCTTGTATTTTAGGAGAAAACAGAGATATCTATTTTCCAAAATTAAGTGAAAACTTTAAATTATTAAAATTTACAGATATTGCAGAAAATTTTTTACACAATTTGGGATATCAGCCTTTTATATGCGATAGCGAAGAGCAAGCTATAAAAAATTCTAAAAGCTTGATTAAGAAAGGTAAATGGCCTTGTTATTTTTTTGAGAGTGACACAACTGGGGAAAAACCCTTTGAAGAATTTTATTCTAAAGAAGAAGTATTAAACCTTGATAAATTTCAAGATATTGGAATCATAAAAAATGATTCAGTTTTAGATGATAATTCCTTTGATTTATTTGAGAAAAAAACTTCAAATCTTATTAGATCTAAATCATGGACAAAAAAAGATATTTTAGAGATCTTCGAAGAATTTCTTCCTGATTTTACTCACATCGAAAAAAATAGAAATCTTGATCAAAAAATGTGATGGTAAGGTTTCTAGATTTTTTCTTAAGCCTGCTTGGAATTTTAATATTATCTCCACTTTTTATTATATTATTTTTTCTTTTAAAATTTACAGGAGAAGGTGAAATTTTCTATATGCAAGAAAGAATTGGGGCTAATGAAAAAAAGTTCAAATTAATTAAGTTTGCTACTATGAAAAAAAATAGTTCTAAAATAGGTTCAAGACATATCACAGTAAAAGATGATCCCAGAATACTTTCGTTGGGAAAAATATTGAGGGATACAAAAATAAACGAATTACCTCAATTATTTAACGTTCTATTAGGGGATATGAGCTTGGTTGGCCCTAGACCCTTAGTAGGTTCTGGTTATCTAAAATATCCTGAAAACATAAAAAAAAGTATAAAAAAAATAAAACCTGGATTATCAGGATTAGCTTCGCTAATTTTAAGAAATGAAGAACATCTGTTGTCCTTAACATCAAATCCAATTGATTTTCACTCTAATGTTTTGACCCCTTTTAAAGGAGAAACCGAAGTTTGGTTTTATGAAAAAAAATCGCTTTTTAATTATTTAAAAATTCTTTTTTTGACTATTTGGATTGTCTTTTTTCCTAAATCAAACATTTTAGAAAGAGCTTTTAAAAAAAGGCCTGAAATGCCTCAAGAATTAAAAAATATATTTATTTCAGTTCAAAAAAATGAATAAATTAAAAAAAGTCGTAATTCCTGTTGCTGGCCTTGGAACAAGGATGCTTCCTGCAACTAAGTCTATTCCAAAAGAAATGCTTCCTATTGATGGAAAGCCTATAATTCAACATGTTGTAAAAGAGGCAATAGATGCAGGTTTTTCAGAAATCATACTTATAACTAGAGAAGATAAGATTTCTTTAAAAAGCCACTTCGAAACCAACTCAGAGTTAGAGTCAATTCTAAAAAAAACCTCAAATAAGACTCTTCTAAAAAGTATTAAAGAAATCTCTATGTTAGAGACTAAAATAATTTCTGTAACTCAAAAAGAAGCAAAAGGATTAGGACATGCTATTTTATGTGCTAGAACACTAATTGCTGAAGAGCCTTTTGCAGTCTTATTACCTGATATGGTTCTTGATTCCGATTATAAAAAAAATAATTTGGCTTTGATGAAAAAAAATTATGAAAAAACAGGAACGTCTTCTTTGCTACTAGGAAAGGTAAAAAAATCTGAAGTCAAAAATTATGGAATAGCGAAGTTAAAAAAAGAAGGAAGAAAGAATATTTTCTTTCCTTTGGATGACGTCATTGAAAAGCCATCTCCAAATGAAGCCCCTTCAAATTTATTTATCGCTGGTAGATATGTTTTTGATAACGAAATTTTAAGTTTAATTAATAAAGAAAAACCCGATTCTTCTGGAGAAATACAATTAACTGGGGCTATTTCAAATTTTCTTAAATCCTCAAAAAAACTGAATGGATTGCTCCTTGAGGGAAATATTCATGATTGTGGAAATAAGTTAGGATATTTAATTGCAAATATAGCTTTTTCTCTAAAGGATCGTAATACTAAAAGAGAAGTCTTAAAATACCTAAAAAAATAATTTGTTAGTTAAACTTAAAAATTTTTTTTCAAGAAAAAACCCAATTATCTTTGTAGATAATAATTCTAGATTTAACGAAGTTTTGAAAGAAATATCTATTGAAGAAATAATCGGAATAGATACTGAATTTGACTGGCGGAATACTTATTTTCCCAAGTTATGCTTGTTACAAATATCTACAAAAAAAAACATTTTTTTAATCGATTGTCTGCAAATAGATTCTTTGAATAAACTGAAGGACATTTTTGAAAATAGAGAGATTGTGAAAGTATTTCATGCTGTTAGGAGCGATATTACTGTATTGTTTTCTTCCATTAACCTAAAAGTTAATAATTGTTTTGATGTTCAAGCCGCAGAAAAATTTCTTTCAAAAGATGATCTTAAAAGTTATGCAAAAATAGTTTCAAAATATTTAAGCTTGAACATTGATAAGTCAGAGACAAATTCAAATTGGTTGAAAAGACCGTTTACAGAAAGTCAAATAAATTATGCTGCTAATGATGTTAGATATCTAATAAAAATTTATTTGAAACAAAAAAAAGTTCTTGATGGTACGAATTCTTATCTTATTGTAAAAGAACTAACTAAAAAGGAAGTAAAATTAGGGACTCAAAAACTATATATCCCAAGATTAAAAAAACTAAAGTTTAATAAAAAAATAGAAAGGGACTTATTCATGTGGCGTGAAAATAAAGCCATGGAAAGAAACGTTCCACCATCATATATATTCAAAAATAAGTACTTTAAAAAAATCTTAGCTATCTATGATGAAAATTTTTCTAAAGATAAGATTCTCGAAATTTTAAAAAACGAAAATCTGGCAAATGATCTAATAAGTACCCTAGACCGATGTTAATTTTTTGGATTTTTCATTTTCTCTTATCTCTTTTGATTTCTTTTTGTTTTTATCAACTTTTATCATCAAAGATTATTGGGCTCATCATAGCTATTACTGTCTTCGGATTACTATCTGGTATCTGGTTTATATATCCTGGCAGCCAAGATTTTGCTCCGATACTATCAATTCTTTTTTTAGAAAATACTATTCTTGAGAGCAATGGCTACTGGAGACTAATAAGGCCTTTTTTAATATCTATATTTTTGGGATCATTTCTTTCAATTGCGCTAATTTTGTTTAAGAAAAGATTAGGTTTTGGTAAGAGTGAAGATTGAAAATTTCCAAAAATATCTTTTATTTTTTTTATAAAAAGATTCTTTATCTAAAATATTAATATTTTTATTCAATCTTTTTGAAAATGGCACTTCTTCTGAATAGGTTTTTTTAAATGAAGAAGGGTAAAATTTTTTAAAAGCTTCAAAGATTGCTTTTTCGTTAGAAAAGGAAGTAGTACAAATTACTAGTTTTCCATTATTTTTTAAAAACTCTCTAGAATTTTTTATTACCTCTAGTATTAAATTTGCCCCGGATTCATCAGCTTTTGGTACTGGGTCTGGAAACCAGCCCGTTAATCTAGCAACTTCTTCTTTCACTCCAGAAACATCGCAAGAAATTAGGTCATACTTTTTATCGACATTTTGAAATAAATTAGATTTGAAAACGTTTATTTTGACATTATTAAGTTTTGCATTTTTCTTTGTTAATCTTATGTGTTCTTCATATATATCAATGGCATCAACACTTATAGCTCCATTTTTAGCAAAATAAATCGCCAATGGACCAATTCCACAACCTAAATCTAGAATGTTTTTATTTTTGAAATCTACTTGCAAAGCACATTTCTCACTTAATAAAGTTGGCCTGAATACATTTTCATTAAATTCA
>MDTG01013850.1_pt1 | contig 36277 bp, 34 predicted proteins | sample 811421 | NCBI WGS metagenome assembly MDTG01 (sample SAMN05326645, study PRJNA326480) | marine metagenome | isolation source: seawater | place: Pacific Ocean: South East | collected 2011
ATGTTATTTTCAAAAAATCCTGATTTATTTTTGCCAGGTAAATGGCCAGCCTATTTCAAAAAAAGTAAAGGATGTAAAATTTGGGACTTAGATGGCAACTGCTTTAATGATCTATCTTATATGGGTGTTGGAACAAATATTCTTGGATACTCACATCCAAGAGTGGAAAAAAAAGTTATAAGAAACATTAAATTTGGATCAATGACCTCTCTTAATTCAAAAGAGGAAATTTATTTAGCTGAAAAACTAGTGGATATGCACAATTGGTCAGAAATGGTTAGGTTTACAAGATCTGGTGGTGAAGCTAATGCTGTAGCAATTAGGATCGCAAGAGCTGCATCTGGAAAAGATAAAATAGCTGTCTGTGGTTATCACGGTTGGCATGATTGGTATTTATCCAGCAATATTAATAGCCCAAATAACTTAAATAATCATTTAATGAATAATGTGCCGATTTTAGGAGTTCCAAAAGCCTTAAGAAATACAGTTTTTACATTTAATTATAATGATTTTAACACTCTTAATAAGATTGTTTCGAAACATAAAATAGGAGTTATTAAAATGGAGGTTAAAAGAAACGAAGAACCTAAAAATAATTTTTTGAAAAAGGTAAGAAAGTTAGCAAATGATAAAAAAATAGTTTTAATTTTCGATGAATGTACCTCAGGTTTTAGAGAAACATTTGGGGGTTTACATAAAAAATATAATGTTAATCCAGATTTAGCAATTTTTGGTAAAGCACTAGGAAATGGATATGCAATTAATGCAATTATAGGAAAAAGATCTGTGATGAATTTTTGTGCATCCACTTTTATAAGTAGTACTTTTTGGACAGAGAGAATAGGACCAACAGCTGCTTTAGAGACTTTAAAAATTATGGAAGAAGAAAAATCTTGGAAAAAAATTACAGAACTTGGAAAGTCAATAAAGCAAAAATGGCATCAGATTTCCAAAAATAATAATGTAAAAATTAAAATTCAAGGTATTGATGCAATACCTAATTTTGTTTTTTTTTTCAAAAAAAAACCTACTTTACAAAACATATATAACTCAAGAGATGCTTAAAGATAAAATTCTAGCATCGAATGCTATTTATTGCTCTTTGCCTCATAATAATCAAATTATGAAAAAATATTTTAATAAATTAAATGATATATTCACAAAAATATCAAAATTTGAAAATGGAAACGAAAAAGTAGAGGATTTTATAAAGACTGATGTGTGTATTTCTGGGTTAAGAGATAATAAACAAGCTTAAAATTTAGATAATATTAAAAATAAAATTTATCTCAATTTTTTACCATTGATGAAGCGAGGAATAAATACTATTTAATATTTCAATATTAGATTTTTAAATAATAATTGATTAAGATTGTAAATTGAATTTTTTTTTTGGAAAAAGTAATTCAGATTTATCAAATAAAAATTATAGTGGTTGCATTTTTTCTATTAACCTTTAATTATACCAATAATTTATTTTAGGTACTAAATTATGTTTAACAAAAAAGTAATATTAATAACAGGTGGAACAGGATCCTTTGGAAAAACTTTCGTAAAATTTATATTGAAAAACTTTAAACCAAAAAAGCTGATAATTTATTCCAGAGATGAAATGAAGCAGTTTGAAATGTCAAATATGTTTAATCCAGATAAATTTAAATGTTTAAGATATTTTATTGGTGACGTCAGAGATCAAGAAAGAATGAAAATTGCAACAAGAAATGTTGATTTTATAATACATGCTGCTGCTTTGAAACAAGTACCAGCCGCCGAGTACAACCCTATTGAGTGTATTAAAACAAATATTTTAGGATCCCAAAATGTTGTTATCGCAGCTTTGGAGAATAAAGTAAAAAAAGTTTTGGCATTATCCACTGATAAAGCTGTTAATCCAATAAACCTTTACGGAGCCACAAAACTTGCATCTGATAAGCTTATAGTTTCAGCTAATAATTTTGTTGGATCTCAAACTAAGTTTTCTTTAGTTAGATATGGAAATGTTATTGGTTCACGAGCCTCAGTTCTCCCTTTTTTTATGACTTTAATCAGAAATTCCTCAACTTTTTTACCTATAACAGATAAAAATATGACTAGATTTTGGATAACTATAAATCAAGGTATTGAATTAGTTAATCATGCTCTTAACGATATGAAGGGAGGTGAAATTTATATTCCAAAAATACCTTCAATAAAAATTACTGATTTGGCCATAGCTTTAGCACCAAAATTAAAACAAAAAATTATTGGTGTTAGACATGGTGAAAAAATTCATGAAAGCTTGACTTCTAAAGATGAGTCATCAAGTGTTTTAATGTTTAAAAAATATTACGTGATTACACCTAATTACTCATTAGCTAATCTAAAAAAGTATATAAGAAATTTTAAGGGTGAAAAAGGCAAAAAAGTTAAAAAAAATTTTGAATACAATTCAGGTACTAATCATCATTATCTAACTGTAAATGAAATTAAAAAATTGAATAATTCTAATATAAACAATGATACCTTATAGTAGACAAAGTATTGACAAGCAAGATATTAAAAAAATTGTAAATGTTTTAAAAGGGAAATTTGTAACATCTGGTCCTAAAATAGACGAGTTTGAAAATAAAATTAAAAATTTTACTCAATCAAAATATGCAGTTGCCGTTAACTCGGCAACAAGTGCCTTACATATATCGTGTTTAGCTCTTGGATTGAAAAAAAAAGATTATTTGTGGACATCACCCATAAGTTTTGTCGCTTCAGCTAATTGCGCATTATATTGCGGCGCAAAAGTAGATTTTGTAGATATTGATCTTAAAACTTACAATATATCAGTAGTAGAATTAGAAAAAAAACTAATTAAAGCAAAAAAACAAAAAAAATTACCCAAGATTATTGTAGTTGTAAACTTTGCAGGACAAGCTTGCCAACTGGATAAAATAAAATCACTAAGTAAGAAATATAAGTTTAAGATTTTAGAGGACTCCTCACATGCGCTAGGAGCATCTTACAAAAATCAAATCTTAGGAAATTGTTATTATAGTGATATTACCGTTTTTAGCTTTCACCCAGTAAAAATAATTACCACGCTAGAAGGTGGCATGGCCGTAACTAATAATGCAAAAATTGCAAATAAATTAAATATGCTAAGAAACCACGGTATTACACGCAAAAAAAATTTCTTAAAAAAAAATAAAAATAAAAAATGGTATTATGAGCAGCAATTGCTTGGCTACAATTATCGTATGAACGATGTTCAAGCTGCCCTTGGAACAAGCCAATTAAAAAAAATAGAATTTTTTTACAAGAAAAGATTATTTGTAAAAAATTTTTATGATAAAAATTTAAAGAGATTACCTCTAGAAATCCCTTATATTAACAAAACTATAAAATCCAGTTTACATTTATATGTGGTATTACTTAGTAAAAAATTTTCAAAAAATAAAAGAGATGAATTAATTAACTTTTTAAGAAGAAAAGAAATTGAGACAAATATTCATTATATTCCAATTTATTCTCAGCCATATTATGAAAATCTTGGATTTAAAAAAAAAAATTTTCCTAATGCTGAGAATTATTATAAACGAGCAATAAGTTTACCAATACATCCAAAGCTTAACCAAAAAAATTTAAAATATATCGTTAGACAGATAGAAATTTTTTTTACAAAAAAAAGCAAAATATAGTTTAAATTTTTATGGATAAAAATTTCATTAAATTTATAAAAAAGAATAAGAATCTAATTAATCAAACCATATCAGAAAAAGAAGTTTTAATTGTAGATAGAAGTAAATTTGGAAGTGCTTTGTTTTCTACATTAATTGCGTCAGCATTGAATAAAAAGCATTCTTTTAATGTCAAACTTTTAAGTAATCAATTAGAAAAAAGTAATTTTGTTAAACTCTATAAAAGCTTTGGTATAAATAACATAATATGTAAAAATAATTTTTTAGGTTACTTAAAAAATTATAAAATTTTATTTGAAACAATTTATTATTTTTTAATTTATTCTTTAAAAATATACGTGTCACCATTAAACTGGATGACCGAAAAATTTAAATTAAAAGGAGTTAAAATTGGTGATTTGATTTACGATAGCTGGATAAAAGACAAAATAAATTTAGTTGATCAAAAAAAAAATTTAAGCTTATTTGTATTACTTTTTTTAACAATCTATAAATTTTTAAAAATATTTGATTTATTAAAAAAAAATAAAATAGAAACCATCATTGTAAGCACTGCTAGTTATGCAAATTACGATTCTTTAAGTATAAGAATAGGTCTTAAATTTAAAATTAGAATACTAGAAATGGTTTATTTAATAAATACAAATAGTATTTTAGAGTACAATTATAATCATTTAAAATACGGAATGAGAAATATTTATCATGATAAAAAACAAAAAAATAATTTTCATAATCTAGATACTTCAGAAAGGTTACTTGATAGTTTTGTAAAAAAAAGATTTTCCAATAAAATCAATTTATTTCACACAAATAATTCTGATGTTAAATTGGCAAATGACTTAAAATTTAACTACACCAAAGAAAATTTTTTGAAGAAATTTGCTCGTCAGAAAAAATATGATAAAATTATATTATTTGCTCTACACGCATTTTCTGATGCTCCACATGGCGCTGGATATGAATTAATTTTCAGAGATTTTTACTCTTTTTATACTGAAACTTTAGAAGAAATCGCAAGATCAAAAGAAAATATTCTTTGGATTATCAGGCCCCATCCAGCTTCAAAAATATATGGTGAGGATGGTATTGCTGAACAATTTTTTAACAAGATAAATAATAAAAACACAATCTTATGCCCCAAGATAACAACACAAAACCTAATCCAAATTTGTGATAGTGTAATTACTATGAAAGGTATTATAGGTTTGGAGTTTGCCATTAATGGAAAAAAACCTATTACTTGTGGACATCCACCTTATTCAAATATGGGAATTTCTAAAAATTTTAACTCAAAAAAAAATTTTTTTTTACAAATACAGAAATTATCGAAATTAGATTTAAAATTAACAAAAAAACAAATTTATTTAGCAAAAAAATTACTTTTCTATTTAGAGACTTGCGTACCTTTTAAGGAGTTAGAGCCAAGTCAATTTATACAAGATATTATTTTTGATATAAATACTATTAAAAGTGATCTTATTTGGAATAAATTGTCAAAAAGATTTAAAGATAGCGTTAATTTTAGTTACGATAAATTTTACTTAGATTGCATTAAAAAATTATAATATTGAAAAATATATGAAAAAAATTCTAGAGGCAATACTCGATAATAATTCTTTCAATAACAAACCAATAGTTTTATTGCATGTAGGATCTAACGGCTCAGAATTTGTAAATTGGAATAAAATTAGTAAATCATCAATACTTGTTGCCGTTGACCCAGAAAAACAATCATTCAATTTAGGAAACTTTAAAAAGATAATTAAAGTAAGTAATATTATAAGTGACAGAAAAGGGTTAACAAAATTCAATGTAACCAAAAATACAGACTGTTCAAGTTTGCTCATCCCAAATAGCAAAGTCTATTCTAGCTGGTTGATTGCAAATCGCTTCAGGATAAAAAAAAGACTAAAAGTAAAAACTGTTACAATAAATGGTCTATTAAAAAAAAATGATCTAAATTATATTGATTGGCTTGTATTAGACACCCAGGGTATGGATTTAAGGATTCTAAAAAGTATCTCAAAAAAGATTTTTAAAAATATTTCAATTGTAGATGTAGAGCCCAGCTATTTTGAATTTTACAAAAATGAAGGCACTCTAGTAGATATTATTAATTTTTTAAATAAACAATTTGATTTTAAAGATATTTCATTTGGGAAAAATTTTAAAGTCAGAAATGAACAACTTACATATTTTGATAAATTGATATTAAAAAAATTTAATAAGCCTTCTAAAATTTATTCAAATTTAATTTATATTAATAAAAGACAAAATGAAGAAAGAAAAGTTATGATGAAACTAATTTATTTGATTTTAAATCAACAATTTTATGAGGCAAAGTCAATTTTAGATAAAAATTCAAAAATATCCAATAGAAAAGTAGTAATTAAAAACTTAAATAAAAAAATAATTTACTATAAATTTATTTTCATTTTATTATTACCATATTTTATGATTAAAAAATTTTTTTTAAACTCAATTGTGTTTCTATTTAAGAAATTTGTTTAATTTTAAAATTTCTATGTTATTAAATTCAATAATTAAAAGTTTATGAAAAAAACAGTAAATCTCCTATTTTATAGAATCAAACACATACTCACACTTATTAGAGACAGAATGTTGCCAGAAAATAGATTCTTGGAAAAAGATTATAGATCGCCTTTTAAGATGTATGAAAAAGAACAGCTTGAAAAAGGATATGAACATTTTAAAAAATTTTTTAAGAACGCAATATTTTTAGATACTTTAAGTTTAAGAAAATACTGTATAGAGAACGCAAGTAAAAATGATCCAAAACAAGAATTTTATTACTTGGAATTCGGGGTCTGGAGAGGACATACTATCAATTATATGTCTGAGTATGTGCATAAATTTTATGGATTTGATTCGTTTGAAGGATTAAAAGAAGACTGGGTCGGTATGGATAATAAACCCAAAGGCACCTTTAATTTAAATAAAAAAATACCAAAGCTTAACGCGAACGTTACGCCTGTAGTAGGATGGATACAAGATACATTAAAACCATTTCTTGAAAAAGAAAAACCAAAAATTAATTTTGTTCATATAGATGTAGATACATATGAGACTACAAAATATATACTAGAGAATTTAAAACCATTTACCTTAAAAAAAACTATAATTCTCTTTGATGAACTGTATAATATCCCAGGATGGGATGTTGGTGAGTATAAAGCACTTACCGAAGTTTTTAGTGAAAATGAATATAAATTTATTGCATTTTCGAAATATGGTCGTCAAGTTGCCATTCAACTATTATAAAATTTTACTCTATGAAATATTTAGTAACTTATGGAAAAAATGTTTACGGAACTAAGGAAATTTCCGCAGTTCTAAGTCGTCTGAAAAAAACAACGCAAATGGGATTAAGTGTAAATAAGTTTGAAAAGAAAATATCTCAACTTACAAATAAAAGATACACGGTGATGGTAAATTCAGGATCAAGTGCTTGCCTGATACTTTCAGAAATCTTGGACTTAAAGAAGGGTGATGAATTTATTGTACCAGCTTTGAATTTTCCAACAGCTATTGTGCCTTTTTTGAAAAAAGGATTAATCCCAAGAGTTATCGACGTAAGTTTGGATGATTTTCAAATAGATATTAATTTAATAAAAAAAAATATAACAAAAAAAACAAAGTTTTTACTTATACCAAATCTAATTGGATACATTCCGAGATGGGATAAAATCAGAAAAATTGTTGGAAAAAAAATTGTATTAGTTGAAGACTCAGCTGATACATTAAATCCAAAAATAAATAATATACTAACTGGTAAATATACAGATTATACAATTACAAGTTACTATGGATCACATATAATTAGTTGTGCAGGAAATGGAGGCGCTCTCTCACTTAACAACAAAAGAGAATATCAAAAATCAAAAATAATAAGAAGTTGGGGCAGGTATTCAACAATAGTTTCGGAAAACGATTTAAAAAAAAGATTTAATTATAAAATTAATAATAAAATTTATGATAAAAAATTTGTATTTATTGAACAAGGTTACAATTTAGAACCTTCAGAGTTCGGAGCTACATTTGGATTATCACAATTAGAACAACTAAAGAAAAATATAAGAATTAGACAGCTTAACTACAAAAATTTAAAAAATTTTTTTTTAAATTATAAAAAATACTTTAGTTTCATTGAAAACGAAAAAAGTATTTCAACAACTCTTCTTGCATTTCCAATATTAATTAAAAAAAATAGCTCATTTGATAGACATGAATTACAATTATTTCTAGAAAAAAATGGAATACAAACAAGGCCAATATTTTCAGGAAATTTTTTAAAACAACCAGCTTTTAAAAAAATTAAATATAGAGGTATTTCTAGAAAATTTAAAAATGCTGACTACATCACGGATAATGGACTGATGTTTGGATTACACCATGGTCTAAATTATAAATATATAAACTATATTAAAAAAAAATTTAACGATTTTATTAACAAATATAATTAATAGCTGATCTTTGACTTTGATTTTAATTTTATTTTTAAGTAATTAGTAAATTCCAACACTGTTTTTTCAAAATTATAATTAGCAATAATTTTTAAATAACCAGTTTTTGATGAATTCTCATATTTTTTAAAAAATCTAAAAACTTGATTTGTTAAATTATTGATTTTAATAAACTTTTTAGATATATGAGGACTTTTGATTTTTAATTCTTTATTTTTTTTAAGTTGTACAAAAGCTTCAGAATAAAAATCTTTTCCATTTCCTTTATTACCAAACACCGTGGGCACCAAAAAATCAATGAACAAAATTTTTTTATTTGTTTTTTTTTCAACGTAGCATGAAAATTTTTTTTTTGACGTTACATAGTAATTATTATTGAAATTTGAATTCTCTTTAATTTTTATAGTATTTATATTTATAAAAATTTTTATCCTTTTAGAATTAACTTTAATTATTTCATCAAAAATTTTCTTTGAAATTATATAGTTCGTTTTAAAAATGTCATTTTTATTATTACAATTAAATTTATTTAAACAGTGTATTACACAATCAATATTCTCATAATTTATTTTCGATTTTGTGGTTATTCTATTAGTGATAGTTTTTATATTATAGTTGCTTTCAGAAAATTTTTTTTTTTATAGATTTACCTATATATCCTCTATGCCCAGTGAGTAAAATATTCATTTAGAAAATAAAATTTTTTTTACTTCATTGATTTGATTTAATGTTTTTCTTTTTATATGTGTATTATTGTCAAAAAAATTTTGATACCATTCAAATGTAAGTTCAAATCTTTTATTAACACTTAATTTTTTTTTTTGCTCTAAAAAATTAAAAATTTTTTTATTATCTAATTTTAAATTTTCTTTTTCTTTAAAAGTACTTTCAAGACTATAATCCAGTTTTGTATCAAAATGTTCCTCAAAACATTTAATAATCCATTTAACATTTTTTTCCTCACCATTATTTGGACTTATATTAAAGACATCAAATTTAAAATTTTCTTTAAATTTTTTTTTAATTAATAATAATAATAGATTCGATAATTCTAGAATATGTATCCAAGGTCGTGTTGAATTCAAATTTCTTATATTTAATTTTTTTGCTTGGTAATGTTTTTTAATGATGTCAGGAATTAATCTTTTTTGTTTCCAGTCGGAGCCGCCAATTACGTTTCCACATCTGATATTAATTACTTTAGAAAACTTAAAATTTTGAGACCACATTCTACCCATCATATCAGTGGTAACTTTACTGAAGCTATAAGGATCCTCACCATATAGTTCATCCTTTTCAATAAAAAATTTATTTTTATTATTATTGTTAAAATAAACTTTATCAGTTGTGAAATTGATTAAAAAATATTTTTTATTTTTTAAACTGTTTAATAAATTTAAAGTACTAAATATATTATTTTTAATAATATTATTTGGGTTTTGATAGCCATCATATACAAGAGGCTCAGCTGCCAAATGAACAATAATATCAAAGTTTTTTTTTTTTAGAAATTGAGACACCTTTTTTTCATTGGTAAGATCTAAAATTTTAAAATTGATAGATTTTTTTATTTTTAAAATTCTAAATAGTCCATTTTTCTCTCCAATATCTTTTGACACCCCAGTTATTTTCGCTCTATAATTCAATAATACTAATGTAAGCCAGGATCCTATAAATCCAGTATTGCCAGTTATTAAAATTTTTTTATTAGCAAAAAATTTACCTAACTTATCCACGGTGCTTTACCTTTATTCCAAATTTTATTTAAGTTTATTTTATCTTTCATTGTATCAAGAGAATGCCAGAAACCCTTGTGTTTATAGCCGACAATCATTTTTTTTTTTGCTAAAGTAGGAAGACAATCAAATTCAAAAATAGTTTTAGAATTTTTTATATACTTAAATATTTTTGTTGAAACCACAAAAAAACCGGCACTAATGAAATGTTTTTTTGGTTTTTCTTCAAACTTGTTTATTATTTTATTTTTTTTAGAAAATTTAACTATTCCATATTTTACGTTAGGTTGAACAGCAGTTAGCGTTAGCAGTTTTTTGCTCTTGTTGTGAAGTTTTAGTAGTTTATCAAGGTCGACATCTGACACACCATCGCCATAAGTTAAAAAAAATAATGCATCTTTTTGTAAAAACTTTTTAATTTTTAATATTCGACCAGCAGTCATTGTATTCATACCAGTATTTATAACTTTAACATTAGAATTCAATTTAGTTTTTTTAAAATAATTTGAAATTAATTTATATTTATAACCACCACAAATTATAAAATCTTTATAGCCATATGATTCGTAAATTTTTATGATATGATGGATCATCGGCAAATTTCCTATTTTTACCATTGGTTTGGGAATTTTTTTGGTTTCCTCAGAAATTCTTGTTCCCATCCCTCCAGCTAGTATTACTGTTTTAATCATATTTATACCTTGTAGCATGAAAATTTATTAGTTAATAAATGTTTATTTAATAATCTATAATATTTTGTGAATATATTTAAAATGATATTAAAATGAAATTCCAAATAAGAAAATTTATATATTTTATAAATGAAAACTCAAATTATCAATATCTAAAAGCGTTATATAAAACATTTATAATTAATAGAAATTTCAAAATCTTATCTCAAAAAATTAAAATAAAATCATTGGGTTTTAGAACTTATATAAATATTTTTAAAAAAGATGAATTAAACTCACTATACCATGATTTAGACTATATACATGGTTTAAGATATTTTATAGAAACAAAACCTTTATTTTTTATTTATTCATCTAATTCAAAACTAATCTACAATTTCGTTTCAATTACATTAAATTGTAAAACAATAATTTGCAAAGATAATTTCATTAGAAATTACGATAAGAATAAAAATTTAAAAGTTGTATCAGAAAAAATTTTTTTTCAAGAAATTAAAAAAAATAAGAAAAATAAAAATAATATTCTAATATCAGAAAATAAAGATACATTAACTGATGGAAATTCTTACAAATTTTTCAATTTTATTTTTTTAAAAAAGGAAAAGAGCACTTTAAATAATAATTTTAAACTATACTATTATGATTACTATGGAAAAATAAATTTATATAATCGAAAAAAATTTAATAAATTTTATTTATATTCTAAGAATATACTACTTCCAAAAAAAAGAAAAAAAAATTTAATTAGTGGTATAGCTTGTCTTAAAAATTTAGATTTGTATCCATTTGATATATGTTTTGAGAGTGCGTTGACGATTTTGGATGAACTAATAATTGGAGTGGATAAACAAACATTTAATAGGAAATATAGTAAACTTTTGAATAAATTTTTGAGTCAAACAAAATATAAAAAAAAAATTAAGATTGAGTTTTTAAATTTTAATTCAAGTACAACTAATAAATGCTCAAACAGAGGGAGATGGATTGCTGATGTATTTAATTTATTATCAAATAAATGTATGAATGAAAATATAATGTTATGTGGTGCAGATGAATTATTTGATATTAACTTAAAAAACAATCTAAATAAAAATATCCTTAATCTTTATGATGAGTTGAAAATGAAGTTTATACATTTTGTTTTTAATTTTAGCTCTATAAGAGATCCAAATTTTACCTCCTATAATTCCTGGCATAGGATTATTAAAGCTGAAAAATACGTATCAAATTATGATGGTATGGGTTTTAGAAAATATGATAATTTTTACCCGTCAAAAAAGAACATTGATTGTACAGTTTTTCATATTGGATATGTAATTAATTATCAAAAAAAAATCAAAACGCATATGAATAAAAAAAATGGAGTGTTTGGAAATCTTTATACTAAAAAAAAATATATTAGTCTTATAAGGCCAATTCTAGTAGATCCGAATGTTAAAATTAAATTAATTAAAACACTTAGTAAATTTAATTATATGAAAGGCTATAGAGATTTAAAATATTTAATAAAGTCTTAACTTGATTGATCATTTGTGATCAAAATCAATGATAATATTTTTTTTTTTTAAGATATCTTCGTATAATTTTTTGTATTCTAAGGCTATTAAATGTGAGTCGAATTTAGAAGCTTTTTCCCTAATTTTGACTCGAATTTTCTCGTCGACTGTAAACTGATTTGACATCCATTCTATACCCTTGATTAAAGAGTTAGATTCAAAATTATTTACTATAAATCCATTTTGTTTATGATTAATTATTTCAGCTGGTGGTGTTTTGTTAAAACATACAACTGGAGTCCCGCATGCCATAGCTTCCACCCAAATTTTGCCAAAAGCCTCTTGTATTGATGGAAAAATAAGCAGATCGGCGCAGGAAAATATATTGTTTAATTTGCCAAAATTGTTAACAAATCCAAAAGATTTATATTCTATACCTATTTTATCTAAAGTTTGATACGACCAAAAGTTTCCAAAAATTACAAGAAAATATTTGGATTTATCTAATTTAGTTAGAGCTTCAATAAATATATTCCATCCCTTCCTTTTATGTTGTGGGTTCACTGCCCCAAAAAGTAATATTTTTTTTTTAGTATTTATATGTAGATTTAATTTTGCAGTTTCTTTCGAAATAATTTTAAATTTATTAAATTCTATATTATTATAAATTTTTTTAATTTTACTTTCTTTTAAAGTAATACTTTTATTTGCTTGATCCTTTAACCATTCGCTAATTGCAATAAAACAAATATTATTTCCAAAAATTTTTTTTTTGTAATTTTTAATTATTTTTGAGAACTTGCCATCTTCATAATTTTTAAAATCCATTGTGTAATGAGCACCACCTGAAAATGCCCACATATCTCTCATAGTCCAAATTATTGGTTTTTTAATATTTTTTAGGGAACTAATTTTTATAAATCCCTGGTCAATCCAATGAATATGCACAATATCAGCTTTTTTATATTCCTCAGTTTTAGAAATATCAAAACCCAATAAACCAATTGTAAAAGAGGATCTTTTATTTTTAAGAAATAAGCTTTTTAAAAACTTTTCAATAAAAATATAAAAAAAACCAATAATTTTTGATATAGTATTTTTCTTTAAGTTATTTATATTTTTTATTTGAAAATTATTTTTGATTTTTTTTTACAATCATAACAATCATTTAATATACTTGACTCTATTTTTAAATTTAATAAAGCCTTATGAAGAATTAATGCTCCTTTAAATGCGCCATTTTGAGTTGTTCCACTTACAACATGTAGAATCTTAAATTTGTTAGTCATAAAAATTACCTATAATCTAAAATATATTTCTTAATATATTTAGTTGTGTTTATTCTTTTTTTAATTTTATTAATTACACCAAATCTACCATATGTTTTTATGACAAAAAATTTTTCTATTATATGATAAAAATTTCTTTCCTTATAATCATCTATGATGATGGTAAATTTCCCCCTTTTTTTTTGATAAAATCTATATAAATAAATTGATGTTAGAACTCTATATCTTCCATCAACTAAGACGAAATCTGGAATTTGTTTTTTTTTTTTCAAGAATATTTAAAATATCATTAGAATATCTTCTCGCTCGATTTACAAGAAACTTTTTTTGTAGATTAAAAAGCAATGGAATGGAAAAGTATTTGACTATACCAATATCTCTTAGAAAATAATTTTTTAACAAATATTTTTTTTTTAAAAAAAAATAAAAATTTCTATCACTTTCTACTGAATAAAATTTTTTTTTGTAATATTTTGCAACAAGTGTAGAATTTCCACTACCAAATTCCAGATATAAATTACTTTTTTTTAATTGTTTAATAAAAAATAAATTTTCTTTTTTCTTGCCAAAATTTATTTTTTTTTTTACCTCATAATCTGGACTATATAAATTATAATATCTTAGCACACTAATTAATGGGATTAAAAATATCTTTTTTAAATTTATATATATAAAAGCTAATATCTTAATTTCATGAACTTTCATTGATTTAAGAAATTTTATAATATATGCAACCATTTCACTGAACTTTTCTTAGAAATTAAATTTTACTTTTAAACTCCTTATATTTAAGAAATTTTTTGTATTTAAATATTTGTTTTTCAATTGAATAATATTTCTTAATATTTTTTTTAAGTTGGTACTTCTGGATTTGATTTTTTTTTCTTAATTTGTTTATTTTAATAACTTTATTAAAATCGGTTTTTAAGTAAATTATTTTATTAAAAATAGGCATATCAGAAATGTAACTTTTAATTATTTTTTTTTTATTTTTTATTGGTAATTTCCCAAAAATATAAATTTTTTGAACAAACGCTTCATCAGGGAAAAAAAAAATCTTATTTATGTTTTTTGATGCTTTTTCAAAAATGATCGTTGCTGCAAGCAATTCATAAAACCACTCAAGATAAATTTTTTTTTTAGAGACAGCAAAGCTTTTTTCAATTTGATTTAGAAATTTAATTTTATTTTTATTTTGTCTAACAATCTTTTTACATAAATTGTAATATCCTTTTCTTATAATGTTGCTAATAGCATTTTTTAGTGATTTCTTTTTTTGATATGTAATCTTTTTGAGGTTTTTTTTAAAATTTTTATCATAATTTTCAATTTTTATAAATAATTCAAAATATTTTAAGCAACTTTTTTCAAATAAAGAAGTTTTATAATATAATTTTAAAAATTCTGTTATTACTTCCTTACTGTTTAGTACCCTATATCCCTCCTCTTCAATTTTTTTTTTTATTTTACTTCTTAAGAATGTTTTGCCTGAACCAGGCAAACCAAATATTTCACATGAGTTTTTAATTACCATCTATATTCAGAGCAAAAAAGTATCTTATACTAAGTTAAATATTTCTTATTATATCTAAAATGAACTTTTTTAAATAAAAATGTTTTCCCAATTCTTTTTTGTCTGTAAATTTTAATAACATCACTTTTCCATAAAAAATTTTCTTAAAAAATTTTTAATAGTCGAGGTTCTGGATAAAATTTTTTTACATTCATTAAGTGGTAAATCATTTTTTTTTAAAATTTTACACATACCTGATCCCATAAATGAAAAATAAATATCTATATTTTCTTTATTAGATCTTAAAACTTCAAGTAACATATAAAATGTTTCTTTGTTATTAATTTCACAATTAAAATTATTCCTATAATTGTCTTTTACATAAGGTAACCATGAAATATCATCAATAAAAAAAAAAACAATCTTTATTTAACTTAGAGAAATAATGATAAATAATTTTTTTTACGTGTGGCGCATTATGAAAAGAGTCCAGATAAATTAAATCAAACTTTTTAGGTATCTTATTCTCTAAAAAATCAAAATTATCATCCATGCTTTTTATAAATGTCCAATTTTCATCATTCGCTACATTCGAACAATCATCAATATCTATTGAATAAAGATGGCCTTTATTTTTACTTATAATTTCAAGAAATCTTTTTGTTGAAATCCCATGCCTTACTCCAAACTCCAACACTGTTAAATTTTGAATGTGTTTGATTTCTTTGAAAAGAAAATCTTCGAGTTTTTGACTATATTCATCCATATTCAATCATAATATTTTAATTTAAGAATATTCGTAATATGAAGTTTTTTATAATATAAATTACTCGTTTTAAATATCTTTATATTTGATTATTTTGTTCAATAGCTATAGTTAAAATTCTATGAAAATTGTACATGTCAATTATTCTGATAAAATTGGAGGAGCAGCAATTGCCTTAAGAAGATTTCATAATTTTTTACTTGAAAATGGAATTGACTCAAAAGTAGTTGTTAGTGAAAAAAATGTTGATGATGATAATATATTGTCAATTAATAAAACCTCTGAAATAATTAAGAATACATTAAAATCATCTTTAAGTAGACAGCTTAAATATTTTTTTAAAACTGAAAATAAAAATACTCATTCACTTAATCTTATTTCTTCAAAAAACTTGTCTTTGGTAAATTCCTTAAAACCTGATTATGTAAATTTACATTGGATTGGCAATGAAACAATTTCAATCTCAGATATAAATAAAATTGACTCAAAGATTATATGGACATTACATGATATGTGGCCCTTTTGTGGAGCAGAACATTATACGATTGACCAAAGGTATATTGAAGGATACAAAAAAAATAATAGGCCTAAATACGAAAGTGGTTTTGACTTAAATAAGTATATCTGGAAAAAAAAAATAAAAAACTTTAAAAATATTGAAAAAATAATCTGCACATCAAAATGGATGTATAATTGTGCAAAAAATAGTTACTTATTTAAGGAAAAACAAATTGCTGAAATTCCATTAGTTTTAGACTCAGAATTATGGAAACCTTATGAAAAAAAATTTGCAAGAAATTATTTTAATATAAACGAGAGAAGCAAAGTTATTTTATTTGGTGCCGACAATTATTTAAAAAACAAGCGAAAAGGTTTTGAATTTATTAAAAATTCAATCAATGATATCAATAAGAACTTTAATAATGAAATAGTATTGATGTTATTTGGCACTGATGACATAGATTTAAAAGCTAAAATAGATGAGTTTAAAAATATCAAAATAATTAATTTAGGAAAAATATCAGATTCTGGATTATTAAGAATAGTATATTCTTGTTCTGACCTTGTTGTCATTCCTAGTAATCTAGAGGCATTTGGTTTAATTGCAATGGAGGCAGCTTTTTGTGGTGTGCCATGTGTAGTCTTTGAAAACACAGGACTAACATCAATTATTGACCATAAAAAAAATGGCTATATAGCTAAACATAACTCAATAAATGATTTTAAAGAGGGAATAAACTGGTGTTTAAGTAATTTACTTAATAAAAGTAAATTTTTAAGTGAAACAGCACATTTGAAGTTTGACAATAATAAAGTTTTACAAAAATATTTACAATTTATAAAAAAATGAAAATTACAATATTAGGAGCTGGTATAGGATCTATAGCTTTAGCTTTTTTTTTACAAAAAAATAAAAAAATTAAATTAATTAATATTATAGAAAAAGAAAAAAATTTAGGTGGTTTATTACGTTCATATAAATTGAATAAAATTTTTTATGATGTAGGCCCGCATATAATATTCTCTAAACATAAAGATATTTTAAAAATAATGGTAAAAATTCTTAAAGGTAACTTGAATAAAATAAAAAGGTCAAACAAAATACTTTATAAAAATAATATTTATATAAAGTATCCTTATGAGAATGAGTTATATAAGCTACCTAAAAAAGAGAGAAATAGAGCTTTAAATAGTTTCTTAAAGAATCCATATAAAAAATTAAAAATAAAAACAATGCAGGACTTTTTTTTGAAGACTTTTGGCAAAGGTATATTTGAGCAATATTTAAAGCCATATAATAATAAAATTTGGAAAATGCATGTATCAAAATTAGATACTCAAATGGTTGATAGAATACCTCAACCACCTGTAGAGGACATAATTAAAAGTGCAAGAGGAACAAACACTGAAGGATATAAACATCAACTTTATTTTAATTATCCAGCTAAAGGTGGTATTCAATCTTTATTTAATGCATTTGAGAGAAAATTAAATCGAAAAAAAGTAAAAATTTATAAAAATTTTAAAATCCAAGAAATAGTTAAAAAAAAAAACTTAATGTTTGTTAAAAATAATTCAAAAAATATCGTATCGAATAGGATTATTTCCACAATCCCTTTAAATAATTTTTATAAATATTTTAAAAAAGATGATAAAATTAAAAATATTTCCAGCAAATTAAAATATAATTCAATTATAATTTCCATTGTAAATGTTAAAGGAATAAAGGCAGGAGATAATTTTGCTTTAATGGTTCCTGATAAAAATATTATATTTCATCGAATTTCTAAATTAGATTTTCTAGGAAAAAATTATTCTATTAAAAACTCAACAACTTTTGAAATAGAAATAACATTTAGGAAAAATGACAAAATATCAAAACTTAGTGAAAAAGAAATTTTTACTAAAATTTCAAATGGTTTAAAAAAACTAAAATTTATAAAAGTATCTAGTGATATTAATTTTAAAAGTATTAAAATATTTGAATATGCCTATGTAATTTATGATTTAAATCATAGAAAAAATGTAGACAAACTTATAAAAATTTACAATAACAAAAATATCCATTTACTTGGAAGGTGGGGATCTTGGGAGTATTTAAATTCAGATCAAGTAATAAAACAAGCTAAAGATTTGTCAGAGAAATTTTATTAATGAAAAGTAAAAAAATTATTTTAATAACAGGAGTAGCAGGAATGCTAGGTTCTGAACTATTAGAAAAAATGATAAATCTTAATAAAACTATAATTGGTATTGACAATTTTAAGCTAGGGAAAAAAATATATATAAGAAAGTATAGAAAAAATAAAAATTTTTATTTCTTTAAAATAGATTTAAGTAAACCAATAACAAATTTTAAATTAGACCGGATTTTAAAGAAATATGAGTTAGATAAAATTTGGTTGTTAGCAGCTAATTCAGATATTCAAAAAGGTATATCAAATCCAAACGAGGATTTGAAAAATACATTTATGACAACTTATAATTCTCTCAACTATCTTCAAAGGTTTCTTAGAAAAAAAACCAAATTGATTTTTGCCTCAAGCTCTGCAATTTTTGGGAGTATAAAACATAGAATATCTGAAAAAACACCTGCAAGGTATCCAGAAAGCAATTACGGATCAATGAAATTAGCATCAGAGAGCTACATTGCTAGTTACTCAAAAAACAATTATCTAAAATCATATATATTTAGATTTCCAAACGTAGTAGGAAAAAATTTAACTCATGGAATATTATATGATTTCAAAAAAAAATTTTTGAGTAAAAAAAAAGCAGTTCAAGTTTTAGGGGATGGTAGTCAAAAAAAACCATATTCTTTTTCCTCTGAAATTTTAAATTGTATGCAATATATTTCAAATTTAAATTTTAAAACATATATCAATTATTTTAATTTAGGTCCTAAGGATAAAGGGATTTATGTAAAAAACATAGTAAAAATTTTCAAAAAAAAATTCAAATCTAAAAAAATTAAATATCAAAATAGTAAGATTGGTTGGAAAGGTGATATAGCAACTTATTCTTATGACACTAGTAAAGTAAGTAAATTAGGTTTCAATTTTGAATATAATTCCAAACAATCGATTATAAAGTCTTTTAAAATAATGTTTGAATAAATGCAATTTGTAATACAAGTTGGTGGCAAGGGAACAAGAGTTAGCTCAATTACTAAAGGCAGCCCTAAAGCTTTAATTAAACTTAATAAAAAAACAATAATAGATTATCAATTGGATGAAATTAAAAAATACTCGAGAAAAAATATTATAATTCTTAGCAATGTTATATTTAAGAATTTAGAAAAACATTTAAAAAGAAAAAGAAATATCAAATTTTCTATCATTAGTGAAAAAAAACCTTTAGGAACAGCTGGCTCTTTATATGTACTCAACAAAAGTAAAGAAAAATTATTTGTCTTAGTATATGGCGACCTAATAATTAATTTTAATTTTGATAAATTGAAAAAATTCCATTTAAAAAAAAAGTCTGATCTCTCTTTAGTAATTCATCCAAATGATCATCCATTTGACAGTGATAAAGTTTCCTTGGACAAAAATTTAAAAGTAACAAAATTTTACAATAAAAACTTTAATGGAAATAATTATGGTAATCAATGTCTTTCAGGTATTTGTATGTTTAATAAAAAAATACTTAAATATTTAAAAAAAAATAAATTTCAGGATTTTTCCAAAAATTTAATTCCAATATTAATGAAAAAGAAATTAAAAATATTTGGATATATAACAAGAGAATATATAAAGGATTCGGGTACAATAAAAAGACTTAAACAAGTTGAAAGAGATATAGTAAATAAAAAACCATCTCATCTTTCATTTAGTAAAAAAATACCAGCAGTCTTTTTAGATAAAGACGGCATTATTAATAAAGATCTCTATAATACAAAATATCAAAGTATTGAAAAAATATATTCAAAAGTTCCAGAGGCCATAAGAAAAATAAATAAAAATAATTATTTAGCAATTGTTGTTACAAATCAACCAGCAATTGCCAAAGGTTTTGTAAAAGAAAAAAAGGTAGAAAACGATTTTCGATATTTAGAGAGTTTATTATCAAAATACAAATCTCATGTAAACAGAATCTATTATTGTCCACATCACCCAAACAAGGGTTTTAAAGGTGAGATCAAAAAATATAAAACTAAATGTAATTGTAGAAAACCAAAAAATGGAATGATTTTGCAAGCAATAAAAGATTTTAATATCGATAAAAAAAAATCTGTTATGGTTGGTGATCGAATTGAAGATTATGGCGCTGCAAAAAAAAGTAAGATTAGGTTTTTTTTAATAAACAAAAAACTAAAAATAAAAAGTGTCAAAAATTTTAAAAATCTATTTGAATTTTCAAAATACTATTTTAGTTAGTTAAAAAATATTTTTTATAATCTGGTTTTTTGTTAGTAACCTATTTTTAATATATTGAGAAATTATGTTAATAATTGAATGATGTGTAGCTTCAACTATACCATAATTAAAAATTGGCACATGAATATTATAATTTGAAATTTTTTTAGAAGCACCCCCATCAAAACCTGTAAATGAGATTGTTGTCAATTTACCCTTGTTTGCCCATTTTAAGGCATTAACGATATTTTTAGAGTTACCTGATGATGAAATTATAATTAATATATCAAGAGGATTTGAGTTATATTTAAGTTGATCTACAAATGTATTTTCATAACCGTTATCATTAGATATTGCTGAAATTAATGGTATATTTGTACATAAACTTAATATTTTAGGTTCAATTTTTTTCGTCTCATATAGTATTTTTTGATGGTCACATGCATAATGATTTGCGAGTGCAGCAGATCCACCGTTACCACAAACAAATACTTTTCTTTTTTTATTTCTGTAGCTTTTTTCAATAATTCTACAAATTTTATCAAGATTGTTTAAATCAATTAATTTTGTTGATTTAGTTAAATTATTGAAATAGTCGTTTGAAAAAGTTTTTATGTTTGAATATTTTTTTTTTGGAAATTTCATTCAAGATTATAATTGCTAATATTATTATATAATAAATAAAAATAAATGATACTTACAAAAACCCCTCTAAGAATTAGTTTTGCGGGCGGAGGCTCAGATTACTTCCATAATAACTTAGAAATTGATGGAAAGGTAGTAGTAACATCTATTAATAAGTATATTTATACAATATTAAATAATAGATATGATAAAGATGTGAGAGCTTCATATTCTATTACAGAGAATGTAACATCATCTAAATACCTTAAGCATCAATTGATTAGGGAGTCGCTCAAGTATTTTAATTTTATGCGAGGAGTTGAAGTTGTAACTTCTGCTGACATACCTTCGTCCGGAAGTGGGCTGGGTTCTTCAAGTGCTTTAATAGTGGGTTTAGTAAATGCAATGTATAATAAAAGTAATATTTCATGTAAAAAAATTGCTGAAATAGCCAGTGAGATAGAAATAAATAAATGCAAAAAACCAATAGGATTTCAAGATCAATATTCAACTTGTTATGGTGGACTCAATTCAATTAATTTTACATATGATAAAAAAGTTAAAGTAAAAAAAATAGATATACCTAAAAAAAGAAAAGAAAAATTTAAAAGCTATCTTATGTTATTCTATACAGGTATAAACAGAAAGGCAGATACAATCTTAAAAAAAATTGTAAAAAGTAAAAAGCATAAATTTAATCATACTCAATTAGCAACTCTTGCGAATAACTTTGAATACGAGCTAGTAAACGGGGATCTTGTAAATTGTGGTAAAATTTTGCATGAGAATTGGATGATAAAGAAAGACTTAAACTCACTTGTTTCCCCCTTAAAACTCAACGAAATTTATGATACAGCAGTTAAAAATGGAATTCTTGGTGGAAAATTACTTGGAGCTGGGGGCGGTGGATATTTTTTATTTTTTGTTGAAAAAAAAAATCAAGAAAAAATAAAAAAAAGGTTGAAATCTCTAACACATATTCCTTTTGAGTTTGAAAATGAAGGAACAAAAAAGTTTTTATTTTAGATTTAGTCTTATTTTTATTATATTTTGAATTGATAAATAAACTACTTTTGGAATTTTACTCAAAGGTAATCCTCTAGAAGATCTACTTTTATTTTCTAAATATTTAATCGGTAATTGAATAATTTTGAATTTAAAAACAAAAAAAAATATAAATATCTGCGATGTTAATAGATAAGATGTAAAATTTTTTTTTATTACAATTTCTTTCAATAACTCTTTCTTAAAAACTTTAAATCCACAATCATAATCTTTATAATTTTTCAAAAAAAGTAAATTGATCAAAGTAGAGTAAAAAAAGGTTAAAAGTTGTCTATAATATTTGTCTTGTCGATTTATTCTATATCCAGACAATAAATCTGCGTCTTTTTCAAAAAACACTTTTAGGAATAATTTAATGTTGTTAAAATCGTACTTTCCTCCTGTATCTGAAAAAAAAATTACTTTTTCATTACACTCTTCGATTCCGTCTAAAAATGCTTGCGTATATCCTCTTCTATTTTTAATACTATTTAATTTTATATTATACTTTTCCTTAATTTCCTTAAGTTTATCATGTGTTCCATCTGTGCTTCCGTCTTCTACAACAATTATTTCATAGTTTATATATCCATCTAATGAATCTTTTAAGTTTATGATGTCTTTTTCAATAGATGTAACCTCGTTATGAACTAAAAATAAAACAGAAATTTTTTTGCTTAAAAACATAATTTTATTTTACAAAAGTTGAATTAATTACAATTCTATCTACAATAATTTCATCAAAAATTTTATATCCTTTATTTAAAATATCATTTCGTCTCATTTTGCCATTATAAATACTAATTATATAATCGGCCTCATCTATATTTTTTACAATTTTTAATCTTTTTTGTAATTCTGGATCTAAATAAAAATTAACAGTATAATCAAGTCTTGTACCACTAATACCATAAATTTTGATAATATCATTGGTATCTTTTTTGAGAATATTTTTTATTGCAGTCTTGTTACTCAGCCCCCAATAATCATGTTCAAATTTATCTTGTAAATTTTTACCAGCAATCAAATTATAATATACCATCTGGAAGGGATGGTGATTATACATCCAATATGAAATATTTATTAGAAAACATAGGATTAAAAATTTAAAAAAAATCTTTGTTATTTTAGATTTTATTAACTTAGAAAATATCCAGTTTAATCCAATTACACTAATTATTAAAAAAAACGGATAAACAAAATAAAGATGTCTCCAGCCATTAAGCAAGCTTTTAGATAATAAGACCGCTGCCAAGAAAGGTATTAAAAAATTAAATAAAATGAATATTTCATTGTGATTAAAATTACTATTACTTGAAAATAAAAACTTATTTAATTTAGATAAAATATTTACCAGTCCAAATACAAATAAAACTATATATAAAATTGGTGTGGTTAAAATCAACCATACAAAAAGGTAATGCCAAGGGGTTTGAGAATTTTGATAAAATTGTCCAAGGTATAAAATTTCAGCTATATTAAAATTAATTGCTTTTCTAAACTGAAGAATAAATGATAATGGATCTATCCAAAGAGGGGGATTTAATAGAAAAGATAAAATTATTATCAAAAAAATTTTTTTTGAAATTATTTTGATTAAAAATATGTTGCTTATTGAGTTTACCTTCTTTAAGTAAATCAAAAAAATGATAACTAAAAATGGAATATAAATTGCCATTGGTCTTAAACTAATTGCAATTGCTGAAAATAAAATAGATAAATAGAGGTATTTATTATTTAATTTTTTAAGAAATTTTAAATTTATATAAGTCGTTATAATAACAGATGTCATAAAGGGTATATCATTTGGATTATAAAATGACTCAGCAAAAATTCTAGGTGATAAGATTAAAAAAATTACTCCTATAAGAGCATATTTATAATCTATTATTAAAATTTTAATTGTCAAAAACAAAAAAAATACACCTATGTAAAAAACTAAAAAAGTAAGCAAGTGTTTAAAACTAAATACATCTTCTTTTGTATTAAAATTTAATATGTATTCAAAACCTGCTGATAAAACGTGAAAAGTTATACCTGAAAAAACCTGTGTTTCTTGTAATGTTTTTATATCTACCCAGTTTTTTGAATTAGCTACTTCTGTAACAAAATTTGGGAATATAAAATTAGTTATAGTATAAATAATTGTTACCCCCTGATGTCTGTAACCAATTTCATCAACTGATATTCCAAAATCTTTGTAAATATTGACACCAATATACAAAATTAAAATAAAAATAAAAAAAGGAACAATTTTTCTGTTGTAGTTATGCATTAAACTTTAATTAAATATCTTTTTGTCTGATATTTTAATTTCTTCGTCACAGGATTTGATAGTATTTTCCCTATGAGCTATTATTACTATAATTCTGTCTTTTTTTAATTTATGCAGTGTATTAAGTATATTTAACTCAGTTTCTTGATCCACTGCACTGGTAGCTTCATCAAATGCTAAGAAAGTTTTATCGTTGTATAGAGCCCTTGCTAACCCAAGCCTCTGTTTTTGTCCTCCTGAAATTCTAATTCCTCTATCCCCAACTATTGTGTTTTCTTTTTCTGGCAGTTGACTTAAAAGCTCACTTAATTCTGAGTTTTCTATTGAAAATTTTATTTTATTTAAGTTTAGTTTTTCCTCACCAAAACAAATATTTTTAGCTATGCTGTCATTTAATAAAAAATGATCTTGTGGAACGTAACCAACATTTTCCTGCCATTTGATAATATTTTCCCTTATATCTTTTCCGTTTATAAATATAGATCCTTTCGATGGAATGAGAATTCCTGTTAAAATATCTAACAATGTAGATTTTCCAACACCTGTTTTTCCCGTAATTGCGTAAATTTTTCCTTTTTTTAAGCTACAAGATGCATTTTCAAATATCTTATTTTCATCTTTGTTATAGCTAAAGGTAATATTTTTAATCTCAATCGTTTCGAGATCCTTATAATCTAACTTATCATAAACCGGTTTATCATTTTTAATATTTATTATTTTCGAATTATTTTCTATTAAGAATTTTAGTAAATCTTCAACTGGATATTGAATATATTTAACATTTGCAATTATTGTATTAAGATTTATAGCAATAGGTAAAAGTCTCATAGAGATCAAAGATAAAAAAATTAAAAAAGGTAGTATATTTTCTATATCCCCATCATTTTTAGCAAAATTTATCAAAATTAAGATAATTATAAAAGCAAAAAAAATCTCAAAAATGAGTCTTGGGATTTTTTGAACTATATGTTGCAAAATTTCAAACTTAAATTTATCAAATAGAGTTTCCCTAAAAATATTCTCAAAAAAATTCTTTTTACCAAATAATATAATTAATTTAAAACCATCAAATGTATTTCTTACAATTTTTATAAGCTCTGACTCTTTCTTTTTTGAGATTGCACCAATATCTTTCATTTTTTTACTACTAAAAAAGTAAAAAATTATGGATATGAATATTGATAAGATTACCAATAAAATTGACGCCTTTAGATTAATTAAAAATAGAGATGATATTAATATGAATGCAATTAAAGTATCTTTAATTACAATCATTAAAAGATAAATTAAATCCGAACATTTTTGTGCTTGATTTAAAATATCATTTTGAATAACAGAACTTTCATTAAAAGTGTGCTCTAAGTAGCTTTGATTTAAAAAAATATTAAATAGTTTATTTGCATGATATCTAGCAACACTTTTTCTCAAACTGAATTCAAAATAATGATATCCAAATAAAAAAACATTTTTAATTATTATTGCAAATAGCATCATTATACTTAAGAATATTAATAATTCTCTCTTATCTAAATTAATTAAAAAGTTTTCTTTTATAATTAGGGGAATTAAATTTTTGTAAGACTCTAAATCCAATATAAATAAAACTAGGGATGCTATAGAACCGATGCTCAATAATTCTAAAAATGGAATAAAAAAGGATAAAAAAAGATTAATAACTAGCTTAATTTTTTGCTCTTTGTTTAGTACTTTTGGTATTTTTTTTATAGATCTAAACATTAAAAGTAATTAACTATCCCAAAATTTTAATCAAGACAATTTAATCTTACTTTTTTAAAAAAAAAGTGTTATTTTGATGATTAGTTAAGCTTATCCTGATGAATTTTTTTTTTGGTTTTAAAAATAGTCTATTTAATTCTGAGTTATCTATTCCAAAATTTCAAAATTGTGGAAAAATTAAAGATTATTACTCGTTATATTCATTAGAGGTAGAAAAAGGAAAATGGCTAATAAAAAAAATACTTGACGATTATGATAAAGATTTTTTTTATATAAATAGTAATAATATTGACAGCCATAAAGTTTTTTTTATTTCGAATGAAAACGAGATTAAATTAATAAAAAATAAAAATTTTTTTGAATTGGTAGATTTGAATAATTTTACCAACACAACCCCAGAATATAGAGCAAATTTTAAAATTATAAATCAAAAAGGAGGTTATTCATCCTATCAGTCTGACTATCCATATGTAATGACAAAAATAAATGGGAATATTATTTCTTCATTATTTTCCTTGACAAATAAAAATGCTGATAAAAATTATATTTTATTAAGAAATATTTTTTTTAAACCAATAATCAATAATTTTAAAATTTTTATAATAAATTTAAAAGAAAAGAAAATTCTTTACTCAACTACAGTAAAGACGAATTATACTAATATTATTGAACTTGAGAAAGATTTTGTTAATGAGGATTGTTATTTGTTCTCAAAAAATTATATTGGAATACCGATATTTTTATCTTCTAAAAATAACCATCTATCATTAGAGCACACTTTACCTATGACATCATATGTATTATCCTCTAACAAATATAAATTAGTATCAGATATTAAAAAAGAATTAAATGAGATCACTAATTAATAAAATTGTTTCAAATAAGTTTTCTCTTTTACTCAGAAATACTTTTAAGATAAGGCCTGTAAGAATAAGTAAGTATTATTCGAATAAAAATATCTCAATGTCAGATGCTTTTTTGTTTAGAACAGATAATAATTTCTCGTCTATTTTAAGGTTTGTTGATATACCAAGTATTTTTTTTGATTATAAAAACACAAATATTGAAATCCAATTTTACGATTTTCAAAATAAATTTCTTAAAAAAGATATAATTCATCCTTTAAAAAAAAATAATGAACTTTTAATTGATAAGCATTATTTAAATGGTGCAGAGACATATGGTCATTTTTTCATATTTCACAACATAAAAAATTTTGATGATAGAAAAATTAGTTTCAGTAACAGATGTTATGTTGGCTATTCAAAAAATAATAATAATTTCTCATTTGTCCATGGAAATACTTTTGTAAAAGCTAAAAATTTGAATGATGGCAGCATGATTTCAGACTTTTCCCACATATCACTTCTTAAAAATTATAAATATGCTCTTCAGGAAAATTTTTCTAAAGTAGATTGTCTTGAAATTTTTATCTGTAATCCAACTTCCCATAGATTAAAAATTAGTATTAATGGTAAAAAAAATAACTTAGCAAGAAATTGTGATAAAGTATTTAGGTTTAATGAAGTTAAAAAAATTGAAATTCTATCAAATTGTACCAATTTGAGGCCTGTAGTTTTCACATATAAAGACGAGTTTTTTGACGCTCATCATGGTTAATTTAAAAAAATCTTTGATTATACTTTTTTACATTTGAGAATTTAATAAAATCATTATCAACTGATAAGATTTTTTTTTTTAATTTTTTATACAAAAATTTAATTAAGTACCTGTCTACTGCAGATCTTGCATCGTAATTAAATTTTTTAGATCTTTTAGTTTTATAAAAATGTCCACCACCAGAAAATCCTATGCCTGAAATAATTATTTTCGAGTTGGGATTTTCTTCCAATGCTAACAAAATAGAATAAAATCCAGTTGATATACCTTGTAAACTTTCATTATCAAAAAGTTTTAAAAAACGTTTGATTTTACTGAACAAATTATCTTTGTAAAAAAATTCAGCCAAAAATAAAGATAGAGATTGAAATTTAAAAAATTTTTTTTGAAAATTCCATTGATCACTATGATTTATAAAATCATATTTACAATTTCTTAATTTATAAGGAATATTTACTTTACCAAAACGAACATAAAGTCTATCTGGTTTTGAACTAATTATTCTATTTCTAACATCAGGATTTTTTTCGAAATTTTTTTTGGATGTTACAGAGATTAATTCAGTACTTTTGTATTTTTGTCTATAAACATTAGTCTTTGAAACAGCACCGTTTGCTGCATAAATTTTTTTAAAATTTAATTTAGGTAGCTTTGATTTAGGCTTAGACCCTAAAACTAATATAATTTCATTTAGCATACTTAAATTTGACTAACGACTTTGCTAGATCTAATTGCCACGGATAATCTAAATCCCAACCTTGAATTTCGTTCATAGTAAACATAATTGGCTTTTTTCCAATAAACCTCCCATCCCTTATCATATCTTTTTTAAATCTTATAAAAATTCCACCATTTTGGGAAAAAATTGGCTTAAGATTTTTTGCAACAACATGTTTTTTCGCAAAAGGTTTATGATTTAGTGGTATTTTGTTTTGATCCCAAAAATGATTTTTAATAATGGTTGCAGAAAATAAACTATCTTTTTTTGCTAAAGATCTTTTGAATAGATTTATTGCATCGGTATATAAATTTTGATCAATAAATGGATTCGTAGCATGAGCCCATAAAATTATCTCTCCGTCAACAAAACTGAGCATATTTTTAATCATATCTGTAGCATTAGTTTTCTTCTCATCACAATATTTTTCTTTTCTTTTCACAAAATAAATTTTATATTTTTTAGCAAGTTTTTTTAAGGAAACATCGTTTGTTCCAAGATATATTTTGTCTAAATTTTTAACTTTTTTTAATTGAATTATTTTTCTTTCTATAAGATTTAAATTTTTAATTTTTTTTTTGGATTTGTTTAAAATTCTTTTACTACTTTTTCTACTCACAATTACAGCTGATATTTTCATTTTTATTGTAGATGTATAGCCCAAAAGATAGTAATTTAAAGTAAAATTAAAATATTTTATTAAATCAATAAAATATTTATATCTGACTTAGTTAATGAGAGAAAATTTTCAATCAAAATACATAATTAACAAAAGAGGTATTATCCATGGGGGTTATAGACTTAAAAAAAAGAGATCCAAACCTCTACTGTCAATAATCACTGTAGTATTTAATGGTGAAAAATATTTAGAGGAAACGATTAAAAGTGTACTTAAACAAAAAAACATTTTTGAATACATTATAGTAGATGGTAAATCAAAAGATAATAGTCTTAATATAATTAAAAAATATTCAAATAAAATTTCTTATTGGATAAGTGAAAAAGATAAAGGGCTTTACTATGCTTTTAATAAAGGGATGGAATTGGCTCAAGGTGATTATATAGGAATTATAAATTCTGATGATGTTTACAAAAAAGATGCCTTCAAAATAATACATAAGTACATTAAATTAAATCCTAAAGCTGATTTTATTTTTGGAAGCGTAAAAAAACATTGGGGAATTTTACATGGTTACAGACCGAAAAAAATAGCATATAGTTGGGGCTTTTATTCTAGTCACTCAACTGGATTTTTTATAAAAAGAACATCTGCGAAAAAAGTAGGTCTTTATAATACCTATTATAAATATCATGCTGATTATGATTATTTTTACAGAATGATAGTAACAAAAAAATTAGAGGGAATCGCTACTAAAAAAAATGAGATAGTTGGTATCTTCAGGAGGGGTGGGTTTTCTAGTAAAATACACTATAGAGATTTATTTATTGAGGAACTAAAAATTAGATTTAAAAATGGTCAAAGTTTATTATTGATTACATTTATTGCATTATTTAAATTTTTAAAACATTTTAGAAAGTTTATATTATGAATATTTTAGTTACAGGGTGTGCAGGTTTTATTGGATTTCATCTTTGTAATGTTTTGCTAAAAAAAAGAAAAATTAAAATTTTTGGAGTGGACAATATTAATAGTTATTACTCTGCCTCACTTAAAAAATATAGACTATCATTATTAAGAAAAAAAAAAAATTTTATTTTTTCTAAAATAGACATATCAAATTTTAAAAATTTAGAAAAACTGTTTAAAAAACAAAAAATTGATATGGTTATAAATTTTGCAGCTCAAGCAGGAGTAAGATATTCTTTAGTAAATCCAATTGAGTATATACAAACTAATATTTTAGGATTTTTTAACATACTTGAGTTGAGTAAAATTTATAGGGTAAAAAACATATTTTACGCATCATCAAGTTCAGTTTATGGTGATCATAAAAAATTCCCTTTATCAGAAAATGTTACATTGGTTCCAAAAAACATTTACTCGTTTTCAAAAAAAAATAATGAGGATATTGCCAAAATTTATAAGGAAACTTATGGAATTAATTCAGTAGGATTAAGATTTTTTACAGTATATGGAGAGTGGGGAAGACCTGACATGTTAATGATGAAATACATGATTGCAAAAAAGAAAAATAGACCATTTGTTTTAAATAATAAAGGAAATCATTATAGAGATTTTACTTATATAGATGATGCAATAAATTTGTTGGTTAAATTATTATTTTCAAAAAAGAAAAAAAAGGAAATTTATAATATTTGTTCAAACAAGCCCATTAGTGTAAAAAAAATTTTAATTATACTAAATAAACTATATGGTAAACCAAAAATAATAAATGAGAAAAGATTAACTATTGAAGTTCTAAGAACCCATGGATCAAATAAAGCAATAAAAAATATTACTAAATTTTATAAATTTACAGATATATATGTCGGCACTAAAAATTTAGTCTTATGGGCAAAAAAATATTTAGATAAAATTAATTAATTTTCGGATGTCAGTCGATAAAAGAAAAAAAATTTAAAGCTAAAAAAAATGTATTTAAATATACTAAATTTGGACATTTTATGAAATTAAATAAAATATTAAGTGAATTTAATTAAATTTAATTATCTAAATTAGAAAAAATTAAGATAATTGATATGCGTTTTAATTTGGTTTGAAATCAGTATATTGATATTTATTATGGAATTAATTAGTGTAATAATACCTTATTTTAAGAAAAAAATTTTTATTAAAGAAGCTGTTAACTCAATACTCCAACAATCTTATAAGAATATAGAAATACTAATTATTTATGATGACCCAGATCAAACCGATCTAAAGTATTTAACATCTACTTTTGGCTCAAACAAAAATATAAAATTTATCATCAATAAAGTGAATATTGGTGCTGGTTTATCAAGAAATAAAGGAATTTTATCTGCAAAAGGAAAATTTATTGGTTTTTTAGATGCAGATGATTATTGGGAGAAAGAAAAAATATACAAACAGATTAAATTTATGAAAGAAAAAAATTATAAAATTTCACACACATCATATGATATCGTGGATGAGACGGGTAAACATCTAAGTAAGCGAATAGCAAAGAATTTTTATAATTATAAAGAAATATTAAAATCATGCGATATAGGATTATCAACGGTGATACTTGAAAAAAACTTAATTACAAATGAAATTAAATTTGCAGACTTAAAGACTAAAGAAGATTTTGTACTATGGTTAAAGCTTCTTTACTCTGGAAACAAAATAGGCGCATTGGAGGAACACCTTACTTATTGGAGAAAAACAAAAAATTCATTATCTAGTCCTTTTTTCCAAAAAATGAGAGATGGATTTTTAGTGTACTACAGGTATATGAAATTTAATTTTTTAAAATCATTATATTATTTAATTTTATTAAGTTTGAATTATCTTTTAAAAAATCGATGACTGATTATTATCTTTTAATTTTTGTCCCGTTATTAATATTCTTTTTCATCTTTTTAAATCAAAAGTATTCTATATTAAATAGTTTTTCGGGTGACCCACATCAAAAATTTGCTGAAAAAAATAATGTTCCTTTAATTGGTGGTATATTTATATTATTAGGATTTATCTTAATATTTTATAATTTTTATAGTAATTTTTTAATAATATGCATATTAATTTTTATTTTAGGAATATTTTCTGATTTAAAAATAATAAAATCAGCTCAAATTAGGTTTTTCTTACAGATACTTTCGATATTTATTTTTATATTTTTTAATGATTTTTTAATTTTTGATACAAGAATTTTTTTTTTAAATGAAATTTTAGAAAATAAGTTCTTTAATTATTTATTTGTATTATTTTGTCTGACTATACTTGTAAATGGATCGAATTTTATTGACGGCCTCAATACCTTACTTGTTGGATATTATCTTATTGTATCATTCTTTCTTCTTAAAACAGGCCTTATAGGAACTATAGGATTTGAAATTGAAATTTTTTACAAATGGTTTTTATTATTAGTTTTTCTATATTTCTTCAATCTTTTTAAAAAAATTTTTATGGGGGATAGTGGAGCATATTTACTTGGCTTAATTTATGGGTTTTTTATTATCGAAATACATCAAAATAATCCTTTAGTTTCACCATTTTTTATTGTTTTAATACTTTGGTATCCTTGTTTTGAATTATTGTTTTCCATAATAAGAAAAATTTCATTTAATAAATCTCCATTAAAACCTGACAATAAACATTTTCACCAAATGTTATTTTTGTACATTAGAAAAATTTTTAAACTCAAAACTCAATCAGCTAATAGTTTAAGTGCGAATCTTATAAATTTTTACAATTTTTTAATTATTTTTTGGGCCTCACAAAAAATATACGATACCCAATATCAGATCACTTTAACCCTACTGAATATAATAATCTATGTCTTTCTTTATTTAAGAATTTTTAATAAAATTTATAAGACAAAATAATTATTTAAAAAAAAGCTTAATCATTTTAATTAAAATCAGCATGCCATCTTTAAAAGCGTTAACTTTTTTTTGGCCAGCAAAACGGGATCTTTCATGACATCCAATTTCACCAATACAGTATCTATTTTTTTTTGCTTTTATTGGTAATTCGACACAAAACGCAAAATCTTTACTATTTAGATTCAAATTATTTAACTTTATAGTTTTGCCAAGAACATAGGTGTATAAAATATCGTTTATCTTTAACTTAAAAAAAATTTTGCCTAATGTTGAAAAAATATAATTTCCGATTAATGTTATAAAAGTGTCATCATCGCTTTTACCATTTTTTGAATATCTTGATCCAAATACTAAATCTAAATCATCTTCATTTATTTTCTTCATCATCAAATCTAATTCATCAGGTTTAAAAGATCCATCAGCATTAAATATGCAACAATAATCTGTTTTAGTATTTTGAATACCTGTTATAAGAGCGTCTCCATATCCATAATCTTTTTGATAAACGATTTCTATATCAAAATTTCTAATTGCGTTTATTGTCTCTTCATCTGAAGAATGAAGCACAACTAATATATTATATTTGTAATTTTTTAATTCATTTAAAACGAACGGAAGAGATTCCATTTCATTTTTTGCAGGAATTATTAAAGTAAGACTATTCATATATAATTTTCATAAATATTATTTTTTTTAAAGATGAGTTTATTTAAAACAATTTGTAAGGAAAATAAACTAAAGAAAAGCGTGATTAATATAGGATCATAGAATTTTTGATAATTTCTGATCTTTGGTATTAAAATAATTTATATTAAAAATAATAAAAACTTATTAAAATGATTAAACTTAGTATTGAAAGTGAAGTATGTGGATACAATTGAAAATAGTTTTAAAATGATTAATAGATATTTGGATTAAATGAGCAAAACTTTTTTAAGTCTAGGTAACCAACCTTTAGCAAATGATTTTAAGTTTAAAAAAGTGAATAACTTTTATACCTTAAATTTAAAATTTAATAACAAAAATAAATTAGTTTCTATTAATAAAAGAGTAAAAAAAGAAATTATGTTCAATAAGACTTATCCTTATAGATCCTCACTATCGGTTTCAGTAAAAAATCATTTCAAAAATTTGTCGAAAATAATAAAAAAAAATTATTCTCACGAAAGAATTTTAGAAATTGGAAGTAATGATGGAACTTTTGCAGAAAACTTTAGCAGAGATCAAATCAATTGCGTAGAGCCTTGTTATGACGTTGGAAACGCTTTAAAAAAAAAAGGGTTTAGAGTGTATATAAGATATTTTGATGACAAGTTAGTTAAAATACTTTCCAAAGATTTTAGTAAATTTGATTTAATATTTTCAGCCAATACTATTACTCATATAAACAAAATCGAAAAAGTTCTAAAAAATATAAAAAAAATACTCTCCCATGATGGTGTGTTTATACTGGAAGAGCCATCATTTTTAGAATGTTTTAAAAAAAATGCTTTTGACCAGTTTTATAATGAACATATTTATGTTTTATCAGCGATTGCTTTGAAAAATATTTTAAAGAAAATTGGTCTTAAAATTTTTAAAATAGAAAATATCGAAATCCACGGAGGCTCATTAAGGTACTACATTGTTCATGATAAAAATAATAATTTTAAAATTAGCAAAAGTTTAGTTAATCAAGTTAAAGCTGAAATGATAGTGGGTCTACATAAATTTATTACTTATAAAAAATTTGCAAAAAATGTTTTTTATTTGAAAGAGAAATTAATAAAGATGTTTAAAGAGATTAAATTAAAAAAAGGTAAAATTGTAGGTTACGGCGCATCGGCAAAGTCAGTAACAGTCGTTAATTATTGTAACTTGAAAGAAAAATATTTTGATTATTTTATAGACACAACAAAAAGCAAAATTGGTAAATATTTGCCCGGTACGAAAATTAGTGTTAGAAAATATAATAAATCTAAATTGAATAAAAATGTTTTCTATTTTCTGGGCGCATGGAATTTTAAAAATGAAATATTTGCCAAAGAAAAAGATTTACTTAAAAAAGGTGGTAGATTCATATTACACTTACCAAAACCACATATTTACAAAAAAAAAAGTAAATGAAAAAAAACATTTTTTTTTTAATTTAATAAAAACATAGTAATGAATTTACCAATTTATTTATTCTTTTATGTAATGATAACAATATCTGTAATTGGATATGGCTTATTGTTTCAAAATACTTTGAGAAATTATGCACAAATTGAATTTGAGTATAATTTATTAGGCAGCTTACTCTTTTTGATATTTTTATCTTTTTTAACTCATTTTTTTTTCAATCACGGATATTTGCACAATATGATTATTTTAATACTAGGAATAATTTTATTTATGTTTTATTTTTTTAAGGAAAAAAAAATCATTAAAAAATATGTAAATTATGTTTGCCTTTTATTTGGGATATTACTAATTGCATTTTTCATGGCAAAAACTCATGATGATTTTTCTTATTATCATTTCCCTTATACATACTACTTAACACAAGAAAGCTTAATAATTGGTACAGGGAATCTTGTTCATGGTTTTAGAACACCCTCTTCAATTTTTTATTTAAACTCTCTATTTTATTTACCTATTATTGAATATTTTTTATTCAATATGGGCGCAATTTTAATATTTGGTTTTTCAAATTTAGTCTTATTATTTAAATTAAAAAATGATTTCAATAATAAGAGATATGATTTTGTCTTTTATTTAACTTTTCTGTCTTTTTTATTCATAAATATATTTTTTTATAGACTAGCAGAACATGGAACAGATCGTTCTGCTCAAATATTGATTCTTATTTTGTTTATTGAAGTTTTTAGTTTATATAGAAAATCAATAGTCACAGATCAAAATTTTACTAAGATTTTAATTTTGTTGGGTTTAATTGTTTCACTTAAAGCGTTTTATGTATTGTATTTAATAATACTTATTCCAATTTTTTTTCATTTTAAAGAAAAAAAAATTTTTTTTTATTTTTTTAAAAATTTCTACTTTTATATTTTTTGTTTTGTTGGGTTTTTTTTAATTCTCGTAAATATTTTTAATTCTGGTTGTATCGTGTATCCAGTGAGCATTTCCTGTTTCCCCAATTTAGAATGGTCAACATTCAATGAGGCAAAAGCCTCAAATGATTGGTTTGAACAATGGGCCAAGGCTGGTGCTGGTCCAAATCACCGAGTGGATGATCCTAAAAATTATATCAAAGGTTTTAATTGGTTTCCAAATTGGATTGAAATGTATTTTTTTAATAAAGTTA
>MDTG01258641.1_pt1 | contig 36268 bp, 31 predicted proteins | sample 811421 | NCBI WGS metagenome assembly MDTG01 (sample SAMN05326645, study PRJNA326480) | marine metagenome | isolation source: seawater | place: Pacific Ocean: South East | collected 2011
AGTTTTAAAAACGTTGAAGGAGTCCACAAAATGGCTTTTGAACTTCCCGATCTTCCCTACGCCTATGATGCGCTTGCTGCACATGGAATGTCTAAAGAAACCTTGGAGTATCATCACGATCTGCACCACAAAGCTTATGTAGATAACGGCAATAAGCTGATTGTCGGAACAGAGTTCGAAGGTAAGTCGCTAGAGGATATTATTACAGGTACTTATGATGCCAATGCGTTGGCGCAAAACGGCATATTTAACAATGCTAGTCAGCATTGGAACCATATACAATTTTGGGAGATGATGGGCCCGAATAAGTCGGCGATGCCATCAGAGATTGAGGCTGCGATTAACGAAAACTTTGGTAATGTTGGAGAATTTAAGTCACAATTTTCAGCGGCGGGGGCGGGACAGTTCGGTTCGGGTTGGTGCTGGCTTGTGAAAGACACTGACGGTGCTCTTAAAGTAACAAAGACAGAGAACGGCGTTAATCCTCTTTGCTTCGGTCAGACCGCACTTTTGGGGTGCGATGTTTGGGAACACTCTTATTACATTGACTTCCGCAATAAGCGGCCAGTTTATCTTACAAACTTTCTTGAAAATCTGGTAAACTGGGAGAATGTTGCCAGCAGGTTATAAAACCTAATTTCCTAAAATTTTGTTGAGCGGCCTGTTATAAATAACTCTGACAGGCCGCATGTATTTATGAATTGTACGAGCCACTGTTAATGTAAGAAAGCAATAAAGGGGTTTTAGCAATTGTATCGGCTGGAGTGATTTTGGGGGCTAGCTCCTCTCTACTATAAAATCCTCGACTTTGTACCACCATTAAGAGCTCCTATGCGCATCGCATCATTTGGTCATTTATTTTTTTTCTACTGTCCTTGCCTATAATCGGCGACTAGATTAGAATATTGTCGCAATTTTTTATAGCGTGAGGCGCCTACAATCTTTGTAGCCGTGTTATTGTTTGCCACTAACTGGTTTTTCTCCAATTATACGATTCAAACAGGTCAACTTACCGAGGCTAGCCTGGGGTATTTCATACTTCCACTGGTGGCCATTTTTTTGGGCTTTTGCATTTCCAACGAGAAACTTTCGCCGGGGCACTGGTTCGCCGTTGCATTAGCTGCCTTGGACGTCATCGCGCTGACCTACGGATTAGGAGTCCCTCCTTGGGTTGCTTTGACATTGGCAAAAAGTTTCAGTTTTTACGCGGTTTTGAAAAAAAGACTGTTATCGCCCCAACCTTAACGTTTACTGTGGAGGTGTTTTTCATTACGACCATAGCGCTGGGCATCTTGGTTTATTTCCATGGTGGTATTGGTAGGCGTTTTCGAACTGATCTTTTTACTTCTCTTTTATTGGCCTTCTTGGACCCACTCACTGCGGCCCTTCTGATCCTATTTTCATATGCAGTTTGCAGTGTGATACTATCAACATGACGTATTTTGCAATATATAAACCCTAGCCAAGAGCTCGTTTGCACGACCGTATTTTTGGCGGAGACGTTTACTCACTGGCATGCCATCGCATCCCCTGTGATATGGATAGCTTTGAAAATCTACAGTTCGGTAAGCATTTATGCCAATCGCGTTTGAATCGTTGCTAGTGCATCCTCTGCTGAGTCCACAACTTTAAAAAGATTTTTTAGAGATTTTTCTGCAAACCCCTCCAAAATTACATGGTCGATTAGCGAAATAAGCGGTGACCAATAATTAGCAACATTAACAAGCAACAATGGCTTCTCGTGCAAGTCAAGCTGTGCCCAAGTCAATACTTCAAAAAACTCATCAAGAGAGCCAGCACCTCCAGGAAGTAGTACTATCGCATCGGAATTCATAAACATGACTTTCTTCCGCTCATGCATATCGTCTGTCACAATAAATTGTGTAAGATCTCTCTTAGCTACTTCCTTATGGATGAGATGTGTTGGTATAACTCCAAATGTTTCTGATCCTTGGGCTTGGGTGCTAATAGCAACGCTGCCCATCAAGCCAACGTCTCCGGCACCATAAACAAGACGCCATTTTCGCTGCCCAATGCCATTGCCAAGTGTTCGTGCAGCTAGTTCGTATTCTGGCTTACCACCACTTCGTGACCCACAAAATACGCAAACTGACAAACTTTTCATTTTTCAAACCTTTATTAAACATCGCCTTTGACGTTACTTATCGCCGATGATAAATAGTCTCAATGCGTTATAAGGGTACTGGGAGACCCTGAAGGATAAAAATGAACGAAAAAAATACGCAATCCAGGGTGCCGATTAAATTAGCACTAGGCTTATTAGTGTGCACTATCATTGCCGCATACGTTTATAAGACAAATAAACCCTACCAGGAGTTCGTCCCAACCTCACTTGAGCCCGTTGCAGTTAATCAGGTCGAGAAAGAGGATGAGTTAGAACTTCAACAAGATAGCGAATTGCTAGACACCTCTAAAAAGCCTGCGGACACCGAAAATTCACAAAAGCAAAATGCTGAGCAAGAAAATCATCTAATCGCGCCTATTCTTGAAAACCAAAGAGTTGATTCAACGGGGCTAGTAGTACTCGGTGGTCGCAGTGAACCGAGTGTGACCATACATATTCTACTTAATGACGAGACGATTGAAATAGTAGAGACTGATGCAGCGGGTAATTTTGCCACCATTTTTGACATAGGAACGAGCAGCAAAGTACGCGTGATTTCACTCATGACAGTTGTCAATGGGGAAAAAGTTTATTCCGACCAAGACATAATAATTGCTGGAACGCAACTTGCTGATCCTAAAGTTGTTGCAGAAGGAGAAAGTTTGGCCTTTGAGCTAGAACCTGATGCTAAAGCATCTGATAAAGAAGCCATCATTGAAGAGTTAGCCGAAGTTTTGGAACCTAAAACTGCGACTGTAACCGCTAAGCCTAATATTACGGAAAAAGCAATCCCAAAAGAGGCCGCTAATGAAGAGGTGACCGAAGCTTTAGAGCCTGAAACAGAGAATCCACCTGATCAGCTCAAGGTTATGGAAGAAGCGCCTGAAGAAACGCCTGAAAAAGAGGCCTCTATTGAAGAGGTAGCAAAAGTTTTACAACCAAAATCTGAACCTAATCCTGCCGAACTCAAGATTGTGAAAGAAGCATCAGAAAAAGAAGTCGCCACTCATGAGGTAGCGGTAGTTGCAGAGCCTAAAACTGAAATGGAGACACCAGACCTCAAGATTAAGGGTGTAAAAAACGAGCCTAACCTAGCTGTTTCTGAAAAAACTGTTGAAGGCACTGAAACCACTAATAGTCCACAAGATAAAGAGCCCGTTGTTGTGGTAACTGGCAAGGCTGGTGTGAAGATTGTTCAGTCTGGAACAGATGAAGACACAAATGGTGTAGCAGTAGATACAATCAGCTATGATGAGTCCGGTGACGTAGCGCTTGCAGGGCGCGGAAATCCTGCAGGTCTTGTGCGAATTTACTTGGACAATACACCTGTTTCTACTGTGTCTATGGACGCAACCGGTCAATGGAGCACTGCGCTATCTGAGGTCGATGCAGGTATTTACACTTTGCGTATTGATCAACTGGATCAGGATGGCAAAGTTAATTCCCGTTTGGAAACCCCTTTTAAGAGAGAGAGTTTGGATGAGTTGGCCGCTTACTTGAGCATAGTGGATGAACCAGCCCGGGTTAACGTTGTAACGGTCCAGCCTGGCAATACACTTTGGGCAATTGCCCGCGAAAGATATGGACGTGGCATGCTTTATGTTCGCGTTTTTGAAAAAAATAGAGATAAAATCCGTGATCCTGATCTTATTTATCCGGGGCAGATTTTTACACTTCCAGACAACTAACTTAAAAACTAGGACTTAAAAGTCCGAAATGCACAAAGCCCAGCGTCAACCGCCCTTCTGTTATCCAGGAAACACACAGATGTCTTTTGTCCCTTCTGTTAAGCGTGGGTCTAGAAAAAACGAAAACGAAGCAGCTTGGCGTATCATCAAGCGAATTTCACCCTTAATGTGGCCAAAAGGTGATTTTGATCTTCGCGCACGTGTTCTGCTTTCCCTCCTGGCCTTAGTGGTAGCCAAGTTAATAGCGGTCCTTGCGCCAATCTTACAAGCATGGGCGGTTGATGACCTTGCTGGGAACCTTGTCCCAGATATTCTTCTTGGTGCAATTGGTCTTACAGTGGCTTACGCCCTCGCCCGCGTTGCAACAAATGCTTTCCAGCAATTACGCGATGTCCTTTTTGCCAAAGTAGCTCAACGGGCTTTGCGCAGTCTTGCCTTGGAGACCTTTGAACATATTCATAAAATGTCGATGCGTTACCACACTACACGCAAAACCGGCGGTTTGAGCCGCATTGTTGAGCGAGGAGTTAAAGGCGTTGAATTTCTTTTACGGTACTTGGTTTTCTCAACTGGCCCCTTAGTCCTAGAGATGCTCTTTATCGGCGCGGCAATTTTTTGGAAACTGCAAGACTGGCAATATTTGGGTATAATTTTTTTCACAATCATCGTATATGCTTCGTTTACCTTTTTAGTCACCGAATGGCGCGTTAAACTACGGCGCAAAATGAATGAGCAGGATACAGATGCAAACCAAAAGGCAATAGATAGCCTACTTAACTTTGAAACGGTTAAGTACTTTGGGGCAGAAAAGAGGGAAGCTGCACGTTATGATGCTGCGATGGCTGGCTACGAGGCTGCTGCACTCAAGACAAGTTACTCGTTGGCTTATTTAAATTTTGGCCAGGCTGTTTTAATAACGATTGGACTTGTGAGCGTGATGCTCCTTGCCGCGATTGGAGTGAAAGCTGGTGAATTGAGTGTAGGAGATTTTGTACTCGTCAATGCCTACATGATACAGATCACAATGCCTCTTAACTTCCTGGGCACGGTATATCGAGAAATTCGTCAAGCACTTGTTGATATGCGGCAGATGTTTGATTTACTCGAAGAACTACCAGAGGTAAGGGATAAACCCAGTGCACAGAATCTCAACGTCACAGAGGGTCATGTAAGATTTGAAAAGGTTAGTTTCTCTTATGAAAAGGAGCGACTAATATTGGATGACATCTGTCTCGATATTCCAGGAGGGCATTCTGTTGCGATTGTTGGGCCTTCAGGGTCTGGAAAATCTACCATTGCTCGGCTGTTGTTTCGTTTTTACGATGTGACTGGCGGAGCTTTATTCATCGATGGCCAAGATGTGCGTAACATCACGCAGGATAGCCTGCATAAAGTGATAGGCGTTGTGCCACAAGATACGGTGCTCTTCAATGACACAATTTATTACAACATTGCTTACGGTAGTGATGAAGCCACAAACGCCCAGATATTGGAAGTAGCTGAAAACGCGCGTATTCACGATTTTATAATGTCTTTGCCGAAAGGTTATAATACGCTAGTTGGAGAACGCGGCTTAAAGCTGTCCGGGGGGGAAAAACAAAGGATTGGTATCGCGCGTACACTTCTAAAGAATCCACCAATCCTGCTTTTAGACGAAGCCACCAGTTCGCTTGACAGCGAAACAGAAAACGAAATTTTAGAAGCTCTTGAACATGCCGGGCGAGATCGAACTGTGATTACAATTGCTCATCGTTTGTCCACCATTTCCAGTTCTGATAAAATTGTGGTGCTTGAAAACGGTGTTATTGTTGAAACTGGCAATCACAAGGATCTATTGAAAAGACAAGGACGCTATAGTGAGATTTGGGCATTTCAGAGTTCTGAAAAGATAGTATGACACCATAAAAATTTACTCTGTGGGTTTCGCTTTGGTTAAACCAATTACCCGGTCCTTAAAGAGATCTTTTTCTAATGTTTTATTTGGTATAGCGTCCCAGATAATCTCTGGCATTTTCATTTTTTTCACAGAACTACGAAGTGCCCAATCACGAGCAATTCTCGCTTTTCGAGATGCGCCTAGAACAACAAGACCTTTTGCTAGCCAAATGGCGTAAGTTATTACCCAAATTCGGATCGACAATAATGCCGGTGTAAAAACCAGCGTCAATATGGTTGCCGTTCCAAGACCAAAGACGACAGCAGTTGCCAATTGTTTCCACCAAAGAGCTGTTGGGCTATCTATGGAGTATCCACCTTCAAAAAAATCTAGACTTAGCCCTAACATCATTGGCGCAAGACCGGCCATGGTTGTGATGGTCGTCAACAGAACAGGTCTGATGCGCTGCTCGGCAGTCCTAATAATTGCTTCGATTTTGGGCATTTTAGACTCAAAGTCCTGGTAGGTATCAATTAATACGATGTTATTGTTTACGACAATTCCAGCTAAAGCGACTACTCCGGTACCCGTCATGATTGTGGAAAATGCTTGTTGCATCACGAGCATTCCGATCAATACTCCAATAGTAGAAAAAACCACAGCGATGAGCACTATAAATGCGTTGTAAAAGCTGTTGAACTGGGCTAGCAAAATAATAAACATCAGTGCAAGCGCAGCAGGAAAAGCAGTCATTAGAAACGCTTGGCTTTCTGCTTCATCCTGCTGATCTCCAGTCCACTCCCATTGAATGCCTTTGGGAAGTGGATTTCTTTCCAAATAATCTGTCAAAAACGCAATACGTTCGTTTGGATTGACGAAGATTTTCTTCTCGGTGCCATCTTCGTTTGTTATCGTTTGTGTCAAGTCAGGCAAAACGCCCGCCCTAACATCGAAGATGCGCTTTTGATCAATTCTACGGATTTGCGCTAACTTTTGGACTGGCTTCCGTTTAATAAAGTTTGAAAGAGGCACAAGTCCGTCCCGCGTACGTACCTTTAGACCGTCTAATGTGCTGAGAAACCGATCTTTTTTTGGAAGGCGGACGCGGATTTCAACTTCTTCTTTGCTTGTATCGACGCGCATCGTGTCGAGTAGTATACCGCGGGTTACAAGTTGTACCATTGCACCAACGGTTGCCACGTCAGCGCCGTAGCGACCGGCTTTCTCCACGTCCACATCGACTTGCCAATCTATCCCAGGAAGAGGACGGGTATCTTCGATGAGTGTCAAACCATAAGTTTGGTTAAAGATTTCGCGAACTTTGGCAGTACTAGCCAGGAGTTGTTCCCAGTTATCCCCACTAAGCCGTAAGTGGACAGGTTTACTGCTCGCAGGGCCTCGTGCGAGTTCAAGGATTTCTGTTTCAAAGCCTGAAAAGCTTGAAAATTGTTCTTTTAGTTCGGCCATTACAATATTGCCATCTAAATCAAGCCGATCTGCTCGATCCTTCCAAGGTATGGTTTCCAACTGTATCTGACCAACGGTATCTTCTGGTGGCGCCGCACCAGAAGTGTTCGAATTCAAGCCGCCTGCGCCTGCAAAAGCAAAAACACTTTCAATACCCGGGTGGGCAAGAACGATCTCCTCTACATCGCGTACAATTGAATCTTTCTCGTTTAGTGAAAGGTTACCCCTAGCTTTTACATAGACAATGGCTTGTTCCGGCTCTGTTTCAACGAAAAACTCCACGCCGTAGTTGTTTTCGCCAAAATAGTTAGTCACGGTCATGGCAAAGTATACAACTCCAAAGACAGTAACAATTGGCATGATTGGATTGCCAACAATAAGTTTTATGAACGATCCAAAGCCGGTTCGCTGGTATCCAACCCTGACTATGATTGGGCGATTTCCAACTGTAAAAGACCCTAAGACAGTAGACGCGGCAAATGCCGCGAGGAGGAACATCACGGTTCCAATCAGCGTGGCAGTTCGAGTCCAATCCCTGGCGCCTTCGCCAAAAATATAGGCTGGGTTTATGATTTGCATTATGCTGATGAAGATGCAGAGCAGTACAACTGGAACTAGCGCGACTCTTAGAACCCACGGGAGAAAATTCCTCAAGGCTAGCGAACCTCTTGAAAATATGCGGCTAATTCGTCCAGATACCCCACCAAGAACTGGAAGATAGATCAGTGCCACAATTAAAGAAGCGGAAAGAACAAAGATTAAGGTCAAGGGCAGCATACCCATAAACTGACCAGCGACACCGGGCCAGAAAAGCATCGGCATAAAAGCGCATAAAGTGGTGGCCGTTGAGCTGACAACCGGCCAAAACATTCTCTTTGCTGCCTCAACATAAGCCCGCATAGGGCCTTCGCCCTGGGAAATGCGCTTATCTGCATACTCTACCACAACTATGGCACCGTCTACCAACATTCCAACGGCAAGTATCAGCCCAAACATCACTATGTTTGAAATTGTGATCCCCATAATTGCCAATAGTACGAAACACAGCAGAAAAGATGTTGGGATGGCAAAGCCGACCAGCAAAGCTGCGCGCGTTCCCAGAGAGGTCAGGACTACCATCATCACCAGGGCAATAGCGGTCAGAACTGATCCCTCTAGCTGACTTACCATACTATCAACGACTACAGATTGATCGTTTGAGGTCCCCATACGGACTGCTGCTTTTAAGTCATCTGGCCAACTTTGACGTTCTTCCTCTACGAGTGTTGTAATTTTTTCCGCAGTTTGGATCAGGTTGAAACCTTTTCTTTTTACGACCTGAAGGGCAACGGTCGGTTCCCCGTCAAAGCGCGCTGTACCCTCACGATCTTCGAATGTTAACTTTATCTCGGCTAGGTCTCCCAGGGTTATTACCCTGTCCCCGTTAGTTTTTACTGGCAAAGCATATATGTCGCTAACATCGTCAAAGCTGGAGGGAATTTTTACAGAAAAGGATCCTTGTTCGCTCTCAATTTCCCCCGCCGCAATTAATTTATTGTTATTTTGAACAACTGCAATCAATTCACCGGCAGTTACATTATAAGCCTCCAATCTCAACGGATCGATAGCTACCTCAACCATTTCTTTACGATTGCCTGATATTGCGGCCTCTAAGACTGCATCCATTCCTTCAATTTTGATCTGCAGATCTTCTGCTATTCTAGTCATGGTGCGTTCAGGCACATTGCCGGTCAGGTTTACAATAATTATCGGGAATTTCGAAAAGTTGAATTCACTTACAGTATATTTGTCAGCACCTTCTGGGAATTGCGCTTCTGCTTTGTTCATTGCATCGCGAACATCTGCCAAAGTCTTCGTTTTGTCCCAACCGAATTCGAATTCCACGGCGACACCGGCGTAACCTTCCGCAGCTGTTGCATTCATAACTTTCAAGCCATCTAACTCTGAAAGCTCTGTCTCCATGGGTAGAACCAAAAGTTTTTCACTGTCGGCCGCGGAAATTCCTGGAAAGACAACTGAAATAAAAATTGCCGGAATTTCAATGTCTGGTTCTCCCTCTTTGGGTAGACCCGTATATGCGAATGTCCCCGCGGCTAAAGAAAGAATGATCATAGCCATGATCATCCGTGCGCGGCTAGCAGCCCATTCGATCACACTGTTCATTGCATAACTTCGCGGAAGGTTGGCACAACCGAAACGCCGTCTACCACGTATTCCTGACCGACAACAATAATATCGGCTTCCTCGGGAAGACCAACAAGCCATGCTCCTTCAGCCGTATCACGCATCAATTTAACTGGCGCAAATTTCACCTTTGCACCGTCAGAAACAAGGCGCACGCCAAGGTCACCGGAATCATTTAGCGTCAAGGCGGATTGTGGTACAAGATGTGCAGTTGTACCTTCTGCGGCAATAATGATGTTGGCTGTTTGTCCGTCACTAATTTTAAGGTCTGAGTTGGGGACATCAATATCGACACGGAAGGTTCGTGTTAGTTTATCGGCAGAGCGAGAGAGAAATGTGACTTCGCCATAGACGGTTTTTCCGGCTAGGAGCTCAGCCCTTGCACGGGCGCCAACTTTAACGCGAGGCATATCCACTTCTGCAACAAATCCCACGACTTTAATTGGATCCAATTGTATGATTGTCCCACAAAGTGCACCCGGCTGCAAAAGACTTCCGATTTCGGCCGTGTCTGACTCAAGTAGTCCATCAAACGGTGCCTTGAGGGTTAACCGATCAATCTCTTTCTTCGCTGCCGCCACCGCTGCCTCGGCACTTTGTATGCCAGAACGTGTCGCTTTAAATCCGGCCAATGCGCTGGCTACACCTGCTTCAGCTGAACGCACTGCTGCTGCCGTTGCTGCAACGCGTGTTTCTGACGCATATCCGTCTTTGGCCAGTTTTTCAGCTGCGTTGAAATTGATCTGTGCCTCGTCAAGGTAACTTTTAGCTTCACTCAGGCGGGCCTGCGTCTCAGGCCCCCTTGATTCCGCCTCCGCAAGTCTTGCAATAGCATCAGATAATTTATTTTGGCGTGTTCCTGGATCTAGTTGACACAAAGTTTGATCTTCTTGAACGAAATTACCCTTGCGGAGAGGGTCGGATATTATTTGACCGGAAGTTTCGGCGCGGACTTCGACCTCTCTAGCAGCTTCGGTCTGACCTCGAAGTATGACCGCACTATCGATCTCCTGCGCAGTCGATTTCATCACTATGACTTTAATTTCGGGGGTTACGGTTTCCGTATTTTGTTGAGGAAATGTTTCGCCGTTAGGTTTTTCGCTTATTGATGCTTTGTCTTGAGCGCTATTGTCTGTAAATAAAACCGTTAAAGGAGCACCTTGCGAAATTTCTTTAACGGCCTCTCGTTCGAAAATAAGCGCATACAACCCCGACAAAACGAATACGGCCGTTAGAAATGATACAACTTTCATAAATGCTAAACTCTTACCCGCAACGATTGTCTTCATATAATTACGCTAAGCCGTGCAGCTCAGATTAATCACTAATCACATGACCTTCAAGACGGCAAGTGTCATTCGCTCTTGGCAGTGCGGCATAGACAGGTTAATAGGACGACTGAGGAAAAATGAGGCTTTGACGTGAGCGATACAGATAGTTTTATCGAAGAAGTTAGCGAAGAAGTTCGAAGAGACAAGCTTTTCGCAACAATGCGTAAATACGGCTGGATTGCCGTTCTTATAGTTTTGCTCCTGGTCGGAGGCACTGCTTATAGGGAGTTTCGGTTTGCAGCCGATGAAAAACGGGCTCAAGAAACGGGCGATGCTATATTAGCAGCCTTGGAACTGGAAAGCAGCGATGACCGTGCGAAAGCACTAGGGGAAATTCAATCATCGGACTTAGCCGGTAAAGCAATAATTGGTCTGCTCCAGGCAGCGGAAAGTTCGTTGGCATTAGATAATTCAAGCAGCTTTGAAATTTTGGAAAGCCTGGAAACTAGCGGTTTGTCAGTGGCTTATGTCCAATTGGCTAATTTCAAGAAGCTTCTGTTGGAAGATAGCGGCCTAAGTACAGAAGCGCGCATTTCCGAATTCGAATCTATATCAGAATCTGCTAGCCCTTACCGACTTTTTGCGGAAGAGCAGCTTGCTCTGATTGAGCTTTCATCAGGAGACAGAAAAGCGGCCAGAAAACGTCTTTCTAGCATCTTTGAAGACGCAAGCGCCTCAAAAAGCTTGCGTCAGAGAGTGTCGCAACTGATGATTATTCTTGGTGAGACTCAAAAGCCGTCAGGAAACTGATGAAAGGGTGTTTGTCTTTAGATTGGCGCATTAATGACAAGTTAAACTTAGGAGAGCGGATTTGAAAAGGATGCTGAAGCTTTTTGTTTCATTTTTGATTCTAATCTTCACAATTACCGCCTGTAACGATACGGAAGTCATTTTGCCAGGTAAGCGGGAACCGGTCGTTTCCGTTAACCAGAAAGGGATCCTCAGCGTTACAAATCGCGAACTTCCTTTGAAAGTTTTAAAAGCGAAACGCAACTTAAATTGGCCGCAAGGCCATGCTAACCCAGACACACGAACATCAAATGCGTTCATTTCTGCTTCACCAAAACTAGTTTGGTCAGTCGATATTGGTACGGGCGATGTAAAACGCAACCGTTTAAGTGCCGACCCGATTGTTTATGGTGGTAATATCTTTACTCTCGATAGCAAAATGGTTCTTACAGCTATACTATCTAGCGGTGAAAAAGTCTGGACTAAAGACTTAACTCCAGAAACTGAAACCTCTGGCCAAGCGGATGGTGGTGGTTTAGCAGCAGGTGATGGAAAGTTATTTGTTTCAACGGGTTATGGGACTCTATGGGCTTTTGATGCTGCGACAGGAGCACTTCTTTGGCAGCAGTCCCTTCTTGGAACTGGAAACAGTCAGCCGGCGTATCGCGATGGTATTATTTATTTGGTCAGCAGTGACGCAACGACCTGGGCAATTGCGGCTGATACTGGTCGCGTTCGCTGGCAAATTGACGGTTTAGCAGATGCGAATAATGCCACTGGTACGACAGGTCCCTCTGTGTCTCGCAAGTTAGTCGTATTCGGGTTTGGGACAGGCGAAATACAAGCAGCCTTCCGTCAAGGAGGCCTTGTCCTTTGGACGGTCACTCTTGCAGGCGGCCGTTCTGGTAGGTCATCTTCAACTGTTGAAGATGTAGGATCTACACCAGTAATAAGTGGAAATAAAGTCTTTGCAGCCAATTCAACGGGTCGGATTGTTGCCTTGAACCTCGACAGTGGAGAACGCATCTGGTCCGCACCTTACGGCACGAACTCGCTAATATGGCCGGCAGGTGGTTCAGTTTTTTTTGTTAATGACTTATCACAGATTGTACGTCTTGATGACCGTAATGGATCGATTATCTGGGCAACCGATCTTCCCGGATTTCTCAAGATCGACCGCCGTCGAAGTAATGAAGTCGTTGTTCATCACGGTCCACTGTTAGCGGGTGGAAGGCTTTTTGTTGCCTCAAGTGATGGCAAAATGCGTATATTTGACCCTGTCTCTGGTGCTCTTAAGTTAACATTAGGTATACCAGGTGGTGCAACGACCAACTCGGTTATTGCTGATGGGACACTTTATGTTGTTTCTAAAACTGGAAAACTGCACGCTTATCGCTGACGTATAACTCGCATAACGGTGTCAATCGGACCCATCTGGAGCATTTTTAATGACCTTTTCTCTTGCGATCGTTGGGCGGCCGAATGTGGGGAAATCTACTTTGTTCAATCGCCTTGTTGGGAAAAAGCAGGCCCTCGTGGATGATCAACCTGGCGTCACCCGTGATTTGCGCGAAGGGCAAGCGCGGCTAGGAGATTTACGCTTCACAGTTTTCGATACTGCGGGTTTAGAGGACGTTAAAGATGACAGCCTCCAGGGCCGTATGCGTAGATTGACCGAGTTTGCCATCGACATGGTGGATGTTTGTTTGTTTATGATCGATGCACGTGCAGGCTTAACACCAACAGATGAAGCTCTAGCGGAAATTCTCCGAAAAAGAGCAAAGCATGTAATTCTCGTGGCTAATAAAACAGAAGGACAGGCGGGCGACTCTGGAGTTATTGAAGCTTGGAGCCTTGGACTGGATGAACCACTACGACTTTCAGCAGAACACGGTGAAGGCATGGGGGACTTGCTTTCCATTTTAATACCTTTTGCAGATACATTTGCAGAGCGTGCAGCACTTGAGTCTGTAGCAGTTGATGTTGATGTGGTGGACGGTGCATCTACGATTTCGGATGAGATCCAGCCGACAGTTTCCAAACCCATGCAAGTGGCGGTTGTCGGTCGTCCAAATGCAGGCAAGTCTACTTTGATAAATAAAATTCTTGGCGAAGATAGATTATTGACCGGGCCTGAAGCCGGTATTACACGTGATGCAATCTCCTTAAAAATAATCTGGAATTCTACACCTATGCGGATGTTCGATACTGCGGGCATGCGCAAAAAAGCCAAAGTACAGGAAAAACTTGAAAAAATATCGGTTGGTGATGGACTAAGAGCGGTGAAGTTTTCGGAAGTTTTAGTTATTTTGCTGGATGCAGCAACTTCCTTTGAACAGCAAGACCTGCGTATTGCAAACTTAGCCGAACGTGAGGGGCGAGCAGTGGTGGTAGCTGTCAACAAATGGGATCTCGAAGAGGAGAAACAAGAAAAACTCAAGGGTTTAAAAGAGGCCTTTACGCGTTTACTCCCGCAACTCAGAGGTGCGCCTCTAGTGACAGTATCTGCAAAGAATGGCCTGGGTTTAGACAGGCTTCATAGCGCGATTTTAAAAGCGTACGAGGTATGGAACAGGCGCATCACAACGGCGCAGTTGAACAGGTGGCTGACTAGCATGCTCCAAGCCCATCCACCACCAGCGCCTGGGGGAAGGCGGATCAAGTTGCGATATATGACGCAAGCCAAAACCCGTCCACCTGGCTTTGTAATTATGTGCTCTAATCCCAACAAGTTACCTGAAAGCTACTCTCGCTATCTTATCAACGGCTTGCGTGAGGAATTTAATATGGCAGGGACGCCAATAAGATTGTATATGCGGTCTCAGTCCGACAAGAATCCTTACAAAGGGCGTAAAAAATTAACACCATCAAAGTTGAAAAAACATTTATGAGACTACCTAAAATCGAAAGATGTACGTCATAATTCGGTACAACCTTTTACAAGCTAAATCAGGCAAATGAATTGCTTGGAAATCACTTTTCTTTTTACTGATGGCGAAAAGGTTTTTAGAGCACGGCTAATTTGAATTGGTTTTTAGATAATGCGATCTATTTATTTGAGTGCTCAATGGCAAATCGAAGACATCCCTAACTAATATCGCTTTGCATCTTGAAAGTCTGCTTCTTTATATTTCCCAAAAACCTACGGGCGATTTGCGCTCAGTATTTGAATTCGCCTTTTCTTCCCTCACCGCTATTTACTCTCGCGGGTTTGCGCGTTCCAGGACGATTACCTTCACTGATCGCATATTCTCTACCTCAGTGAACTGATGCGAAGCTTTTAAACCGTTTTGCTAACGCTTCGTGATTACGAAAATCAAAAAATTAATTGTTTATTAGTTTATCAATAGGAATGTGTTTAGGCCAAGCGCCCTTCAGAAGTTAAGTGACTTTTACCGCCAAGATATGGTTTAAGAGCATCCGGCAATTCAACGGAGCCATCAGGCTGTTGCCCAATTTCTAGAACCGCGATTAGCGTACGCCCAACGGCTAGGCCTGATCCGTTAAGTGTATGTACAAATTCTGGCTTGCCACCATCTAATGGTTTGTATCTTGCGTTCATGCGTCTTGCCTGAAAGTCTCCACAAACAGAAACAGAACTGATCTCCCTATACTTGTTCTGACCTGGCAACCAAACTTCCAAATCATGCGTCTTACGAGCACCAAAGCCCATGTCTCCCGAGCAAAGTACTACAATGCGATAGGCGAGGCCTAGCTTTTCCAAAATTGCTTTGGCGCATTTGGTCATTCGTTCGTGTTCTGCCAGTGACTCTGCGGGAGTAGTGATTGAAACCATTTCAACCTTTTCAAATTGGTGTTGGCGCAACATGCCGGATGTATCTTTTCCAGCTGAACCTGCCTCGGAACGAAAGCACAGGGAATGTGCAGTCATCCGAAGTGGTAAATCTGCTTCATCTAAGGTCTGGCCTGAAATGGTATTGGTCAGAGTGACTTCTGATGTTGGAATCAACCACCATCCATTTGTAGTTTGATAGCTATCTTCAGCGAATTTAGGCAGCTGATTGGTACCATACATTGCCGTGTCACGAACCAATACCGGTGTATTTGTTTCGTTCATGCCATGTTCATCAACGTGTGTATCAATCATAAATTGTGCCAAAGCACGATGGATTCTTGCAACCGCACCATGCAATATCACAAACCGAGAGCCAGACATTCGAGCGGCCGTTTCAAAATCCATTCCCGCCTTTACGCCTTGAATGTCAAAATGCTCTTTCGGATTTAAAATTGGTTTTGGTTCTCCCCATCGATGGATTTCAACATTGTGATGTTCATCGTTCCCTTCAGGGATATCATCATAGCCTAGGTTGGGAATACCCATCAGTACCGCGGTTAACTCTGCATCCAGCTCTTTGGCTTTTGTGGTCAAATCGCTAACTTCGGTTTTTTTTTCTGAAACTAGTGTACGCAGTCTTTTGAATTCAGCCTCTTCCCCTTGGGACTTGGCTACAGCAATGGATCTTGAAGCATTGTTTTGGTCCGCCTGAGCTGTTTCTGCGGCAAGAATGGCAGCACGCCGCTCGCTATCAATTTTCAAAATCTTTGCGGACATTGCACATTCGCCGCGCCGGGCCAGAGCGATGTCAAAGGATCTGGGGTTATCTCGAATAGCCCTTATATCATGCATTGGGAATATCCTTTTTGATTCAGTGCCTGCTACTCAACGCTCTTATGCAACAGTTCTTGTTCTAAGTGTAGGGTGCATTTAAGCCAAAATTGAGTGATATTTTTTATTAGGTTTTAAGGCAGGGCTTGTTCAAAGTTAGGTAAAGCCCACTTGCAAAGGCCTCTGTCAAAGCATAGGTTGCCGCCAACAGTTAGAACACCATTAGGATATTCAAATGGAAGCCTTCGGACAGCTCGTTCCTCTCATTCTTATTTTCGGCATTATGTATTTTCTGCTGATCCGTCCTCAACAGAAAAAAGCTAAAGAACATCAGGCAATGGTGCAAGCAATACGACGGGGCGATCAAGTGGTAACACAGGGAGGCTTGATAGGTAAAGTTTCCAAAGTAAAGGATGACAATGAACTAGAGGTCGAGCTTTCAGAAGGTGTAAAGGTTCGCGTGGTACAATCTACCATATCACAGGTTTTGAATAAAACCGAACCCACAAAAGATAAATAAGAACAAAAGCGCAGCAAAAGGGACACTCTGGGATGTTACAGATCGACCTGTGGAAGCGCATTTTAATTTGGGGTGTTTGCGCCCTTGGTCTTTATTTGGCACTTCCCAACGGATTTTATTCCAAAGTGGAAAGTCACAATGATAGACAAAATGCAATTGAGCTTGGACTTCCAACACCAGAAGGCAAAGGTGCCTGGCCATCGTTCTTATCGTCTAGGTTGGTAAACCTTGGCCTTGATCTTCGGGGGGGCGCGCATCTTTTAGCAGAGGTACAGGTTGAGAATGTTTATGAAGCTCGGATGAAAGCTTTATGGCCTGATCTGCGCGATGCATTACGTCCCGAAAGATCTACAATTGGTACGATCCGCCTCCAGGATACAGCACCAGGCATGCTTGCGGTAAAAATTTCACAGCCGGAAGGCATGTCCAGGGCTATAGAAGTGGCGCGTGGATTAGCTCAACCAATTGCTACAATTACAAGTGGAGGAGGAAAGGATCTTGAAGTAATTTCCGATGGTGATTTATTAATCGTAACTTTGTCTGACGCGGAAAAGGCCGCGTCTGATGAAAGAACTTTGCGCCAGGCATTGGAAATAATTAGGCGTAGAATTGACGAAGTTGGAACACGTGAACCGACCATCCAACGGCAGGGCCGTGATCGCATACTCATTCAGGTCCCTGGTATCGGTTCAGCCGAGGAATTAAAGGACCTAATCGGAACCACAGCGCAGCTAACTTTTCAACCTGTTATTGGATTGGAAACAGATCCCGAAGCAGTGGCGGGATATGGTAATGAATTGCTTCCTTCAACTGACATTGATGGGCGATTTTACAATCTAGAGGCTGCGCCGGTTGTAACCGGAAAAGACTTGGTTGATGCACAACCAAGTTTTGATCAGAATGGACGACCAGCCGTTAACTTTCGCTTTAATCCTTCTGGAGCGCGTCGTTTTGGGGATTACACCGCGGAAAACATTGGTAGCCCGTTTGCCATTGTTCTTGATGGTGAAGTCATCAGTGCGCCGGTTATCCAAAGTCACATACCAGGTGGATCAGGAATTATTACAGGAAGTTTCTCCATTGAGGAAAGTACCAACCTTGCTGTTCTCCTTCGGGCCGGTGCTCTTCCTGCAACCTTGGATTTTCTCGAAGAACGTACCATAGGACCGGAACTTGGAGCAGATAGCATTGAGGCGGGTAAAATCGCTTGTGTTGTTGCCTTTATCGCCGTTCTTTTATTTATGGGGTTAAGTTACGGACTTTTTGGCATCTTTGCCAACATCGCACTTATTGTTAACATTGGTTTAATCTTCGGATTGCTCAGTGCGATTGGAGCAACGCTGACCCTGCCAGGTATTGCCGGCATCGTTTTGACTATCGGTATGGCCGTGGATGCTAATGTGTTGATATTTGAACGCATTCGGGAAGAAATTAAAACGGCCCGAGGGCCAGCTCGCGCAATCGAACTTGGATACGAAAAAGCGTTGAGCGCAATTTTAGACGCCAACATTACTACACTCATAACCGCAGTAATTCTTTTTGCAATGGGGTCTGGCCCGGTACGCGGTTTTTCGATTACTCTTGGCCTTGGCATCCTAACATCTGTATTTACTGCCATCTTTGTAACACGGCTTCTGGTTATTATGTGGTTTGAACGCCGTCGCCCCAAAGTACTAGAGGTATAGCTATGCGTCTTAAGCTAATTCCCAAAGAAACCAAGTTTGATTTTTTCAGAAAGTTACGCCTTTGGCTTGGATTATCTTCATTTTTTCTCTTTCTTTCGCTTTTGTCCGTACTCACCCAAAACTTAAATTTTGGCATTGATTTTTTGGGTGGAACAACGATCAGAACACAGAGCACTCAGGCGGTAGATGTGGGTTCATACCGAGATGCTCTTAGTTCTTTGGAACTTGGTGATATAAGTATTTCTGAAGTTTTTGATCCGAATTTTGGTGACAATCAAAATGTGGCGATGATCCGAATCCAACAGCAAGATGCCGGTGGAAAAACAGTAAGCGAAGTTACCCGCGGGGCGCTTGCAGCATTACGCAAATTTGATGCAAATCTCATTTTCGTATCTGTAGAAAACGTTGGTCCAAAAGTTTCAGGGGAACTAATCCAGGCCGCCATTATTGCTGTCGTTTTAGCAATTGGGGCGGTCTTAGTTTACATATGGTTACGTTTCGAATGGCAGTTTGCCCAAGGTGCTGTGGCTGCTCTGATTCATGATGTGTTATTGACGATTGGAATATTTTCGATCTTTCAGATCAAATTTGATCTTGCGATCATCGCCGCACTGCTGACCATCGTTGGTTATTCACTAAACGATACGGTGGTTGTTTTTGACCGGGTGCGCGAAAATTTACGGAAATACAAAAAACGCCCTCTCAAGGAGGTCTTGAATCTTTCAATTAACGAAACGTTAAGCCGCACTGTTGCAACATCTGTGACAACTTTGCTTGCACTTATCGCACTATTCATACTAGGAGGCGATGTAATAAGGGGTTTTGTTTTTGCAATGATTTGGGGTGTTATTGTTGGAACATATAGCTCTGTCTTTATTGCCTCCTCTACATTGCTATGGCTAGGGGTAAAACGTGACTGGTCGAAGCCAAACGCCGAAGCTGGCACTCAAGTTCCTCAAGAATGATGGAACTGAGCTTTAGCTCACTCATATCTTTAGAAGGATTTTACTGGATTTTTTTTACTGCCTTTATTGCTGGAATTGTTCGGGGCTTTTCTGGATTTGGGACAGCAATGATCTTTTTGCCGGTTACGGGACAATTTTTAGACCCTATTTCTGCACTAACTGTTTTGGCCGTTATGGATTTCTTTGGGCCTATATTGTTAGTGCCAAAGGCTATTCTGGAGGCACGTAGAACTGATCTCACTCGCTTGTTAAGTGCGATGGTTTTTATTCTACCTATTGCTCTCTGGCTTCTCAGTCAGTCGGAACCCGAAGTGTTTCGTTATATGGTATCCTCACTGGCTATATTGCTTCTAACTTGTTTAATTTTTGGTCTGCGTTATCGGGGTAAGGTGAGTACGCCGATGCTTTATGGCATCGGAGCATGTTCTGGATTTACCGGCGGGTTCCTTGGTATGCCAGGCCCACCGGTAATTTTATTTTACTTGTCTGGCCCATACCAGGCATCTGTCGTACGCGCAAATACGCTTTTATTTTTGTTTTCTTTTGACATCCTTTTTATGGTTGCCATTTTTCTGATGGGATTTGTGCTCGCTGAAGCCGTATTTTTGGGTCTAATCATGGCAATCCCCATAATGTGTGGTAATCTTATTGGTGCTCGAATTTTCGATCCCAAAAGGGAAGGACTTTACAGAAAAGTAGCCTTTTGCATAATTGCAATTTCGGCCTTTCAAGGCCTTCCAATATTCGACTGAGGAGATAAGGCTTGCAAATAAGCGAAATTGATTATGGAAAAGCAGTTCCGATACAAGGCTACGGACCAGGGTTCTTTCGGATCGCAGGAAAGGTTCTGAGGGCGCCTTTGATGATTAATTCAAAAGGTGTCAAACCTTGGGGCGGATTTGAAGATGGTCAACCTCTCGTAGAATTCTGCAAAGACATCGATGTGCTATTCATTGGGACTGGTCGGGAGATCGCTCACATTCCAATTGAATTTCGTAAGATTCTAGAGGAATCCGGCATCGGTTTAGAAGTTATGAACAGCCCGACCGCCTGTCGTAACTATAATGTTTTACTGTCAGAAGATCGGCGAGTGGCGGCGGCACTCTTGGCCGTGGAAGATATTTAGCTCTGCTCTTTTCCCGTTGGACCGATTACTCTATGCTTCCTACATGGTGTTGAATGTTGAAAATCTTTCAGTTTCGCGCGGTGGTCGACCGCTTCTAGTAGAACTAAGCTTTAATGTGAGTGAAGGTCAGGCGTTGTTATTGAATGGTCCAAATGGACTGGGAAAAACGTCATTGCTTCGGACGCTAGCCGGATTGCAACCTCCGCTGAAAGGGCAGATACATGTCGAGTCTGATTCAGCAATCTACTCCGGCCACGCCGATGCAATTAAGACCAATTTGACAGTGCTTGAGAATTTGCGATTTTGGGCAGAAATTTTTGGGAGTCAAATCCAGTTAAATGAGGTGCTCGAAATCTTTGATCTTGCGCGGTTTAGAAAACGATATGCGGGTAGTCTTTCTGCGGGGCAAAAACGCCGTTTGGGTTTATCCCGTTTAATTTTAAGCAATCGTTCACTGTGGTTACTGGATGAACCAACGGTGGCATTAGATCAGGTTTCTTGTGGAACTTTGAACGAAGTTGTACGCGTCCATCTCAATTCAGGTGGTGGTGCGGTGATTGCTACTCATTCGGATATGAATCTTAGCGGCAAAGCAAAATTACTTGATTTGATACTTTATAAGCCGAGGCAGTCGCTTGCATTTAAAGAGGACGAATTGCTGTGAAAGCATTGCTATTACGCGATTTGACTTTGGCGTTGCGGGCAGGGGGCGGGTTTGGTTTTGCCATTATTTTCTTTTTTATTGTTATATTGCTAATAGCTTTCGGTATTGGTCCAGATATAAGTCTTCTTAGTGCGATCGCGCCTGGCGCCCTCTGGGTCTGCGCCTTACTTTCATGTCTCCTATCTCTTGACCGATTATTCGTTTTGGATTTTGAGGATGGGACTTTGGACCTTTTAACTGTTGCTCCCTTACCATTAGAAGCTATCGTTTTTGCAAAATCCTTAGCCCATTGGATTACTACCGGGCTACCTTTGACTTTAACCGCTCCTGCGATAGGTATTTTTTTTGGCTTACCTGTTGGCGACTATTTTTGGGTAATGCTATCGCTTTTGGCGGGAACACCCGCCCTTAGTATGATTGGAGCATTTGGCGCTGCACTGACCCTTGGCGTCAGCCGGGGAGGGCTTTTGCTTTCTATACTTGTCCTCCCGCTTTATGTACCAACTTTGATCTTCGGTGCGCAAGTCGCCCGTTACGGTGTTTTAGGGTTTGAAATTCAAACGCAATTTTTACTGCTATTAGCAATTAGCTTTGGTACCATAGCACTATTGCCATTTGCCGCTGCGGCAGTTTTACGTATCAACCTGCGCTGAAGAAACCGTTAGGAACTTCATAATGATTAATTTTTGGAATTAGCTTTGTCACTCTGGGAATACGCAAATCCAGTTAAGTTTCTGTCACTGTCTGCTAAACTGCTTCCATGGGTGGCAGGTTTATCCGCGGCCTGTTTGCTTATTGGTCTTTTTTGGGGTTTCTTTTTAACCCCAGATGACTACCGGATGGGTTCAACGGTAAAGATTATCTACATACATGTTCCTTCGGCTTTGATGGCGATTAACGCTTGGTTTATGATGCTTGTAGCTTCGATAATATGGCTTATAAGGCGTCATCATATCAGCGCATTGGCCGCAAAGTCTGCTGCGCCAGTAGGTAGTGTCATGACACTCATTGCGCTAATCACCGGTGCTATTTGGGGACAACCGATGTGGGGAACTTGGTGGGCTTGGGATCCGAGGCTTACGTCATTTTTGATTTTATTTTTATTTTACATCGGCTATTCGGTCTTATGGTCTTCTATTGAAAACCCTGATAGTGCCGCAGATCTCACATCGATCTTATGCATAGTGGGATCAGTTTTTGCAGTTCTGAGCAGATATGCGGTGAATTTTTGGAGTCAGGGGCTCCACCAAGGCGCATCTCTTTCTCTTGATAAGGAGAAGAACGTGGCGGATGTATTTTACCATCCATTGTTATTTTCAATTGCTGGGTTTGCTCTTTTATTCCTGGCACTGGTCCTTATGGGCACAAGATCTGAAATACGATTCAGGCGCGCGGCGGCTATAAGGATAAAGCGGGGAAGTGAATGAGTTTCGAACTGGGAAAATACGCGTTGCCTATTTTGTCGGCTTATGCGGTATCTTTTTTACTATTGGCACTTTTGATTGGATATTTCCTTTGGCGAAGCGCTCAATCAAAAATGGAGTTAGAGGAGGCAAAGGGCCTTCAAGATGCGTAAAATTTCGCTTTTCTTGTTAATTCCTCCATTTGTGTTCTTTACGTTGGCCTTTTTGTTTTTCCTGGGAATGCAAAAAGGTGATGATGGGAAATTAGAATCTACCCTTATTGGGAAACAACCACCTGATATTTTGGAAATTGCTCTTGAAGGGTTCCCTTTGTTCAAAAACGAAATGATCACAAATGGTGAGGTTATTCTGGTGAACTTCTGGGCTAGCTGGTGCCCACCTTGTCGCGCAGAACATCCCACGCTTTTGGCACTTTCTAAAAAGGGAATAAAGCTTTATGGCGTGAACTTTAAAGATCGCCCAGAAAATGCAGCGATCTTCTTAAAAGAAGCTGGAAATCCCTTTGATGCTATTGCAGCGGATAGGGATGGCCGCGCTGGCCTGAACTGGGGTGTGATTGGGCTGCCGGAAACTTTCATAATAGGCAAGAACGGGAGAATTTTATATCGCTTTGCAGGCCCGTTGATTGAAGGCAATTATTTGAACCGATTTTTACCAGAGTTGGAAAAAGCATTGCAATAAGTATTTTATAAACATTTATTTGTCTTTTTTCCAGATAATTCTTATATCTATTTCTAACGATGAGCGAAAATTAAAAGGGCAGATTCTGTCTTTTAGAGCTCTAATCAGTGTGACAATAGAGCTAACTTGACCTTTAGCATTGGCTGCGCCTTAAGAGTTACGTGAGTGTGGGAAAAAAATTTAAATGCGAGTGCAAGCGTCTAAATATTGTAAGTCAACGGCCAAACGGCCATCTTCAAAAATGTCAAGTTTGAGGGGTCTATTCCCCTTTATAGCTTCTTATAAAGGCTTGGTTGTAGCTGCGTGTGTAGCATTGATTTTAACTGCGGCGCTGTCGTTGATTTTACCCATGGCCGTCCGCAGAGTAGTTGATAATTTCATAATGGATGATGCAAGAGTGATGGATGCCTATTTCGGAGCGGCTCTTGGTATTTCTGGACTTTTGGCTATTGGTACAGCTCTGCGTTATCTGATTGTAACGCGGCTTGGCGAAAGAGTAGTTGTTGATATCCGTAAAGCGGTATTTTCTCGGATGATAAAAATGAGTCCCGGTTTTTATGAAAATTTGCTGACCGGTGAGGTGCTTAGTAGAATTAACACGGATACTACACTTGTTTTGACTGTCATCGGATCCTCTGTATCGATTGCACTGAGAAATTTTTTGATTTTTTTAGGCGGATTATTTTTAATGCTTCTAACATCCGCCAAGTTGACCAGCCTTGTATTATTGATTGTACCATTGGTTCTCGCGCCGATACTGACGCTTGGTCGTAAGGTTCGTAGACTAAGCAAAGAAAATCAGGATTGGATAGCGGCGAGTTCGGTTGAGGCTTCTGAGGCGCTTGGCGCAGTTCAGACGGTGCAAGCCTTTACCCACGAACCCAAAACGCAAGGTTCGTTTGCTACTACTATTGAAAGCAGTTATTCATCCGCTAAACGCCGCATCAACGCTAGAGCTTTGATGACGTTTATCGTGATCTTTTTAGTTTTTGCAGGCATAATTGGCGTTTTGTGGGTTGGAGCTCATGATGTTGCTGGAGGCGCGCTAAGTGCTGGTACGCTCGTTCAATTTGTTATTTATTCTATCATGGTTGGTGGCGCGGTGGCTGCCTTGTCTGAAGTTTGGGGTGAATTGCAGCGTGCAGCGGGTGCCACAGAACGACTGGTTGAACTATTAGAAGCCGAGGATCATCTTAGTGATCCTGATGCCCCTGTAGCTTTACCGGAACCCGTGAAAGCGGCGCTGGTATTCGATAATGTAAGTTTCAGTTATCCATCTCGTCAGGGTAGCAGCGCCCTTGATGCTGTGAGTTTTGAAGTTGGTATGGGGCAGACTGTTGCGCTTGTTGGGCCATCTGGGGCTGGAAAAACAACAATAATCCAAATGCTTCTACGATTTTACGACCCAAGCACTGGTGCCATCTTTTTTAATGGTGCTGATTTGCGGCAAATGCATCGTGATGATTTTCGAAAATCAATATCGCTTGTTCCGCAAGACCCGGTAATATTTGCAAGCAGCATTTTGGAAAACATACGCTTTGGAAGACCCAGTGCGAGTACTGAAGAGGTGGTTGAAGCGGCCGCAATGGCTGCAGCCCATGGGTTTATTTCAGACCTACCAGCAGGCTATGAAAGCTATGTTGGGGAGCGCGGAATCATGCTTTCCGGCGGTCAAAAACAAAGAATTGCAATCGCTCGTGCAATCCTTAGGGATGCCCCCGTTCTACTGCTTGATGAAGCGACAAGTTCGCTCGATTCTGAGAGTGAACTGGCGGTCCAGCAGGCCGTAGATACTCTTGCGCAAAATCGTACAACTATCATTATCGCCCATCGATTGGCGACAGTGAAAAAGGCAGATCGCATTCTCGTAATGGAGCGTGGGAAGATTATAGCTCAAGGAACACATGACTGTCTTATGGCACAGGGTGGGCTTTATGCTCGTTTAGCGCGTCTTCAGTTCGTAAGCGATCGAAAAGTAGCCTGACAAGACAGCCGTTGACCTTACACAACGGCTGGTGCATTCTAAACTGAGTTGAAATCAAAAATTACTTAATCCACATAAGCCTAATGGGAGGAAATGACCGTGACATTTGCGTCGATTGAGGATACGCGATCCATCGAACAGGAAATGAATTGGGCGGAAAGAGAAGTTCCCAAAACTCTTTTTTCGATGCTAACGGGTACAACGGAGAAATTTCCAAACAGTAAAGCTACCTCCTTTCAACTTCTTTCCGGTCCAACAGACAAGGCGGAGACACTGACATGGCGAATGTTGCATGAAAAGACGGCCCAAACTGCCAACATGTTACGCTCTCTTGGTATTGGCCAGACTGACGTTGTTGCTTACATTCTTCCCAACAGTAACGAAAGCGTTCTCACGCTTTTAGGTGGGATGACTGCGGGTGTAGTAAATCCAATTAATCCGTTGCTTGATCCAGAGCAAATAGGTGCGATCCTGCGAGAAACTAACGCTAGAGTTGTTGTCACGCTAAAATCTTTTCCAAAAACTGACGTTGCTCAGAATGCTTCCACGGCAGTGAAGCTTGCACCAAATGTTAAAACTGTTCTCGAAGTTGATTTGAACCGTTATCTTACAGCACCCAAAAGTTGGATTGTGCCACTTTTACGGCCAAAGAATGAGATTTCGCACAACGCGACTATCATGAACTTCAACGAAGTGCTCAATAAACAGAATAAAACGTTGAATTTTGAAGATGTTCAGGCAGACCGCGTTGCAGCTCTGTTTCACACTGGTGGTACGACCGGCATGCCAAAAATTGCCCAACATAAGTACTCTGGGATCATTTATAATGCCTGGCTTGGGACGCGGTTGTTGATGACTGAAAGCGAAAACGTAATATGCCCTTTGCCTTTGTTTCACGTTTTGGCGGCGCACGTGGTTTTGATGGGTTGTATAGCTTCGGGAGCGCACGTGATATTTCCCACGCCCGCCGGCTATCGTGGTGACGGAGTTTTTGATAATTTCTGGAAACTTGTGGAACGTTGGCAGGTCACTTTTATCTTTACCGTGCCGACAGCGATTTCTGCGCTAATGCAACGACCCGTTGATGCGGATATAAGCTCAGTCAAAACGGCATTTTCAGGATCAGCGCCATTGCCTGTAGAATTATTCAACCGATTTGAGAAGGCGACTGGTGTTAACATAATTGAAGGGTATGGTTTAACTGAGGCGACTGTACTTGTCTCCGGAAACCCGGTGGATGGTGAGAAAAAAATTGGTTCCATCGGCATTCGTTTCCCACATACGGACATCAAGATTGTTAAGTCCGATGGCGAATCATTAATCGAATGTGAGACTAATGAGATTGGTGAGATTTGTGTGGCAAGTCCTGGAGTATGGGCCGGCAACACCTATACAGAAGCAGAGAAAAATACAGATCTATATTATGATGAGCGCTTTCTGCGAACTGGTGATTTGGGCAGGATTGATGAAGACGAGTACATTTGGATTACGGGTCGAGCGAAAGATCTCATTATTAGGGGTGGACACAACATAGATCCTGCTTTGATTGAAGAAACACTTCTAGGCAATCATGCTGTTGCTTTTGCAGGGGCAATTGGACAACCAGACGCAAAAACTGGTGAAATGCCATGTGTTTATATAGAGCTCGTGGCCGGTGCTACAGCCACGGCCGATGAGCTCAAGGCTTACTGTGAAGAACACGTGCCAGAGCGTGCGGCACACCCAAAATATGTTGAATTGCTTGATGAACTGCCAAAAACTGCTGTTGGAAAAGTATTTAAGCCTGATTTACGGAAGCGTGCAATTACTCGTGTATTTAACGAGTCTCTGGAAGTAGCTGGCTTACAGTCCCGAGTTGAAAGCGTAGTGGATGACCCCAAGCGCGGTTTGGTCGTGCAACTTTCAGCCGGTGATAGTGATGAAGCTATTCAAGACTTACTGGGACAATTCGTTCAGCCATGGGAGCGTAAATAACTTCAATTATTAAATGATTGGATTTAACTAAACCTTTGAACAATTTGCATCTGTAATTTACTAAACCATTTATTGAAAATGGTGAAGTGCAGATCATTATACAATCAGAGGTATTTAAAACCAACTGGATCATAAAATTGGTGAAAGATTTATCTGTATTGATTTTGGGCTCGGGCCCAAACGCATTAGAAGCTCGAGGCTGGCTGTCATGCCCCTTTGATAAAATCGTTGCCATAAACAATGCTTGGGCGATCCGAAAGGATTGGGACGATTTGATTTACGCCTATGATTTTCCTAAAGAGAGGCGACCAAATAAAACTCTAAATCACCAACGTTTCATCACTCAGGACGAATTTGTTCCCGTTCAGAACAAGTATGGTGGCTTCCTTTATGCAGGAGGGACCATGGCGTTCACTGCAGGCTATTGGGCTCTTGGTCATTATAAACCATCCCAAATAGCTTTTCTGGGATGTGACATGCATTATCCAGAAAATGAAGAGACACATTTTTATGGTAAGGGCACTCCTGACCCCTTGCGTAAAGACATTTCATTGAGGTCTTTAGAGGCAAAGGCAAATCGGTTTTATGTGCATGCAGTAGACCAGGGTTGTATTCTTACAAATCTCTCAAGAGGTACATCTCGTTTAACTTTTCCACGCCAAATTTTGGGGGAAGAGACGCCAGAGCCTTTAGTGATTGATACTGGAAAAAGATATGCGGCTATGGATCGTGAAAAAGTACTAAATTATTTTACAGCCTCTGGAAAATATTGGGAGGAGTTAGATAAATTTGATGAAGAAGAAATTGCTGCCCTTGATGAACTTTGGTTAGGTGCTGTGCAAGGCAAGGATTAGTCCTTGCCTGGCGCACCACCGATAAATGCATTTGGATTTTGGTAATCACAGGGCCTATCCTGCATTTCGAGATGTAAGCCCCTTCCATCGAAGGGATTCGCTCGTGCTAGTGCCTCATCGACCTGGATGCCGAGGCCCGACATTTGAGGTGCCAGAATAAAACCGTTTTCCACTTGGATGCTACCCTTTATCAGTCGGTCGTGAAATTGGGACTCAATGGTTTCGACCATCAAAAGGTTTGGGATAGATGCCGCTAAATGGATATTGGCTGCCCACTCAATTGGACCAGCATATAAGTGAGGTGCCATCTGGGCATTAAATACTTCTCCAATGGCGGAGAGTTTCTTCATTTCCCATATACCGCCAGCACGACCTAAGGCTGGTTGTAAAATAGAAGCGCCGCCGGATTTCAGTAAAGCTGCAAACTCTGCCTTTGTAGTCAGACGCTCACCCGTTGCTATAGGGATGTTTACAGCTTGCGCTACTTTTACAAATTCATCGAGGTTATCAGGCGGGATCGGTTCCTCAAACCACAGTGGCTTATATGGTTCGAGCGCCCGTCCAAGCCTAATGGCTCCTGCTGTGCTGAATTGTCCATGCGTCCCAAAAAGAAGATCTGCTCTGTCTTCTACGGCTTCGCGCATGGCTTTGCAAAATGCCACTGAGAGTGAGATGTCCTGCATTGAAGGCATATGACCTCCACGCATTGTGTAGGGGCCTGCGGGGTCGAATTTAATCGCTGTATAACCGCGATTGACTAAATCATTTGCACTTTCCGCCGCCATCTCCTCAGACGACCAGAAGGCTTTAATGTCATGATGCCCTAGCGGATATACGTAGCTATAGGCGCGGATGCTATCATTCATTAAGCCCCCTAAAAGCGCCCAAACGGGGCGATCCCTATCTTTGCCCAGTATGTCCCAACAAGCTATTTCTAAACCTGAAAAGGCTCCCATAACAGTAAGATCAGGGCGCTGTGTAAAGCCCGAGGAGTATGTTCGCCGAAACATCCTTTCGATATTTTCTGGGTTCTCTCCTTCAAAATAGCGTTCAAAGACATCACGGATTACGTGGCACATTGCCTCTGGTCCGATAGACGACGCATAGCATTCTCCCCAACCGGTAATGCCGGTGTTACTTGTTAGTTTTATTAAAATCCAATACCGCCCTCCCCATCCTGGGGCTGGTGGGGCAGTGACAATAATATCCAGCTCCGCAAGTTTCATCTTTCTTTAACTGTCGAAAAGAATAACGTTGCGACGCGCGACACCAGACGCGGTATCTTCAAAGGCTTCGTTGATCTGATCAAGTGTAAAGCGGCCTGAGATCAGTTCATCAAGTTTCAACCGGCCCTGTTTGTACAAGTCCACCATCCATGGGATGTCGCGTTTTATCACCACATCTCCCATTTTCGTACCTATCATCCCTTGACCAACGGCCGACATCATGACGGGCTCGTATTGTGAACACTCGCCCGATTTTGGCATTCCCACAATTACGATCTTACCGCCGGAAGCCAAGTAGCGTGGGGCTGTATCATAGGCCTGAATTGCCCCAACCGTCACAAAAACTGCATCGGCACCACGCCCAATAGCCGCCTTTGCATCTTTCCAAGGCTTTTCCGAATTGGCGTTGACGCCATCGGTGGCACCAAATTCCTTTGCAATGTCAAGTTTTTCGCTTGTCATGTCTATTGCCACGATCCTTCGCGCTCCGGCGATACGCGCGCCTTGAATGGTGTTCAATCCAACGCCTCCAGCTCCGATTACTACAACATCTTGCCCCGGGCGTACTTGAGCTGCATTAACTACCGCCCCGATCCCCGTCAAAACGCCACAGGCGAGTAATGAGGCAACCTCATAATCGACCGACTTTGATATTTTAACAACTTGGCTTTGATCAACGACCACCTTCTCTGCGAAGGCTCCACAATTCATTCCTTGTTCCAGGAGGCCCCCACCTATCATACTGAGAGGTCCTTTTGTCGTTTCGAAAGATGTTTCACAAATTGTTGGTTTGCCGGAACCGCAGAAATTACATTTTCCACAAGAGCGGATCAATGTTACCACCACGCGATCTCCAGTTGTGAATTCACTTACCAAATTTCCAACCGCCGTAACTTCGCCTGCTGCTTCATGGCCATAGACCGCTGGAAGTGTACCACCCCAGGCTCCACCCGCGTATGCAATATCTGAATGGCAAATTGCTACCGCGCCTATTTTTACCTCAATTTCTCCATTTTGAGGTCCTCTTAACTTCACATTTTGGATAGTTAAAGGCTCTCCAAATGCTTTGCACACTGCGGCTTTTATTTCCGGCATATTATTCTCCTTCGTCCATACAACCTTTGTCCAGCCTTCTAAAGCGTGCAAGTCCTAAACCGACCAATTATCAAAGTGATGTCGTGTTTCATACGTCCCTACCTTTTCGTAGAAAGATAAAAAGGCCGATAAATAGTAACAAGGCAGATACCGCAAAAGGCGCCCCTGGATAGTAAATTAGCGCATCGTTCTCTGTGAAAACGGAGAAAACCCAAGTCATTGAGATCGGTGCTATTATCATTGAGACAGCTGTCAAACTACCCAGAACACCTTGGAGGATGCCTTGGCTGTCATCAGAGGTTCCTCGCGAGAGGATCGCTTGCAGAGCTGGTTGACCAATAACGCCTAAAGCGGCAACTGGTATAAGAAACAGAAGAATAAAACCGTTAGTCAAAACAGAAATCATCCCGAGTCCAAAAATCTCAAAAACAAAACCGATAACCACGGTTTTATGCTCACCAAACCGTTTAATTGCTGGCTTCACTAATGCACCCTGTACGATTGCAAAACAAACGCCATAAATGGTAAGAGAAATTCCAATCATACCTGGAGACCAACTAAATCGTTCCGCAGTGAAAAAGGGCCATACAGCAGCATATACCGCTGTCGCGATCGCATAAATCAAGAATACGAGCAGCATGGGAGCAAGCCCTGGAAAATTGCTGATGGCTCTAACTGCTCCCATTGGATTAGCCCGATTCCATTCAAAGCGTCGCCTAATTTGATCCGTCACAGTTTCGGGTAAAATCAACCATCCCATAAAAAAGTTAAGTGCAGTAAGCGCGGCCGCAGCATAAAATGGAGCGCGTGATCCCCATTCGCCAAGCAGTCCACCAAGGATTGGACCAAGGACAAATCCCATGCCAAAGCCCGCACCAAGAAGACCAAAGCGAGCAGCTTTTTCAGCAGGAGATGATATGTCAGCTATTAGAGCGCTAGCAGTAGGATGTGTGGCGGCTGTGATGCCACCAATAATGCGGCCAATGAGCAATAACCAAATCGTTTGTGCTAGCGCCATTACAAGATAATAACCAACCATAACGAAAAGAGATATCAATAGAATAGGCTTTCGGCCAACTTGGTCTGACAAAGTACCGAGAACAGGTCCAAAAAGGAATTGCATAATGCTGAAAATAGAGGTCAAGATGCCGCCCCATACTGCGGCCTCTGCCATTGTGGCACTGGGCAAGACATCAATTAATAAAGCCGGCGTTACGGGAATAACGATTCCTATTCCCATTGAGTCTAGCATCACAGTCATGATTATAATCACCAAAGTCCAGCTCGATTTGGTCTTTGAAGTTTCTGACGTAGATTCGTTATTGTCTGTGAGGTCAGCCATTTTATCCTTCAAGCATTGTGTGCTTGGAACTTTAAGTAATTCAAGCGGGATCAACCTATCTTTCTATTCGGCTCGTCTGTCAAGCGATGCACTAGTGTTATCTTCAGCCATCGTCCGTTATATGTGACCGCTTGTGCATAAGAAATCAGTAAGCAATTTTGCATGCTCTTTGGTTTTTTCTAGGCAGGGGAGATGACCTCTGCCGCTCACCAAGTGAAACCTCGAACTTGGAATAAGCTCCACGGTTTCTTTTAGCAAATTAGGAGCAGTGGAGCCGGCTTCTGAACTGGTAATGCCTAAAATTGGTATGCGTAATTCGGATGTGGGTACAGAAAAATCAGTACCGGAAATTGCTGCGCTACAACCGATATATCCACCATTTTTTTGCTGAATAACTATGTTGCGCAAATTTTTAGCTCGGCTTTTTCCTAAATTCTTTACAGAAACAAAGTTCCATTATGCTGTCGACAAGCGCGATTATACCATGCTATCTTACAGCCTCAGTCCGATTATGCCATATAGACGATCGTCCAATTTTTGTGCTGTATTTGACAAGACCATGCCGCGAACAATATCAGGCCGTTTAACTGATAGTCCTTGTGCAATCATGCCTCCAATAGACAAGCCGACAAAATGCAGTTTGTGACTTCCAAATAATCGGAAAGGTTTTCGACATCACGAACTAGCGTATCTATCGAGTAAAGCGAGTCGAAGCATTCTGAAAATCAGTTCTTAAGGAATTAGTAAAGACAACTGGGGGCCCGCGCCTTTTGCCTGTATCAGCGTAATGAGGCCCAATATTTTTTAGATTAACAAATTTCAACGCGTTAACCTGTTTACTTTTTCAGATTAATTGAATTCGCTCAGCGCACGAGCAAACACGTCTTTATCTACGTTCCCGCCAGACGCGACTGCAATCAATGTGTCTCCGGTCAAATCCTCAGGTCGGAAAAGCGCCGTTGCAAGCGCAACTGCGCCACCTGGCTCAATAACCAATTTTAGACGTTGGAAGGCAATTACCATGGTTTGCAAGACCTCCTCTTCACTGACAGAAAAGCCTTTTGAACAATGCCTCTTTAAGATAGGGAAAGTAAGTTCTCCAGGTGTAGGCGTTAGAATAGCATCGCAAATACTGCCTGCCGTGTTTTTGTTGAAAACGTGGTATCCTCGCACGATGGAACGGGCTGTATCGTCAAAATATTGCGGTTCAGCCGGGTAAACTGTCATCTCCGGTGCGTGCTCGGCTAGAGATAAGGCAATACCGCTAGTCAAACCACCACCACCACAGCATACTAAAACATCTGCTTTTGTAATGCCAAGCTCTTTTGCTTGGTCCGCGATCTCAATGCCCGTTGTACCTTGGCCGGCTATCACTTCAGGCTCATCATATGGTTTAATTAATGTCAGACCCCGTTCGTTCGCCAATTTTTCTCCAATAGATTCTCTCCTTTCAGTGACTCGGTCATAGCCAATGACTTCTGCACCCAAAGCCCTTGTATTTGCAATTTTTATCTCAGGAGCATCATATGGCATGATAACCGCAGAAGGAATATTGTGTTGACGGGCAGCTAAGGCAACGCCTTGAGCATGGTTGCCTGACGAGTAAGCTAGGACACCTTTTTTGCGTTTTTTTTCCTCCATGGCAGAAATCGCTGAATAGCCTCCACGATATTTAAAGCTCCCGGTATGTTGAAGGCACTCCGGTTTAACCAGTACTCGCCGCCCAGCCATCTCATCCAGAAAAGGTGAGGACAACAAAGGGGTACGTCTTACTTTTCCTTGAAGCCGTATGGCGGCGCTGTGGATCATTTCTATGTTCATATTTTAATAAGCCTTTTTTCCACTTACAATTGCAAGCGCTACGATTCCACTTAGGTCTTTGATAACATATTTTTGCCTTAAATGGGAGGTAATCTATTTTTGCACTGGCTCGATTTACCGAGGCTATTTAAAATCTTAAACTGAGATTGCGTGTGCATTCTATAATTTAGAGAAGACATAAAAAGTGCTTACAATAGGCCATATAAAAATTTGCATACGCGATTATAAACGCTTTTGTCTGGTTGTAAGAAACCCATGTTTTGAGTTTATAAAATAACGCCAAGAGCTTTATCGGCTCCAGCATAATATTTGTAGCACTAAGCGAAATTGGGATCGCGTTTAAGAGGGATGCAGTTTGCAAGATTATACGTTTGGATTAAGTTCTTCTAAAATCCGGTCTTAAATTCCTAACCCTTCGGTACTTCAATCTTAAAACGCAAGTAATCGATAGCGAAAATTCTAAGTCGTATCGATCTTATATTTTTTAAACTTAGAGCCTCTAAAGCCAATATTTTAGCAACGTTACCAGACCAAGCCTGAATATTTTCCGTTTATTTCTGCGACAGCATTTATGTTATGTGCCCTCCATAAAGAAGGCCACAATTTTTTGATGAAATCGATTACTAGCAGCTATAATATAATGCGAATTCCATTGGATGGGGCGTATGCTCATATGCCTCAATTTCTTCCATTTTCAGTTCGATGTAACCGTTGATTTGGTCGGATGTGAATACATCGCCGGCGAGCAGATAGTCATGATCTGATTGAAGTTCACTAATGGCTTCTCTTAAGCTACCACACACTGTTGGGATACCTGCAAGCTCTTCAGCTGGGAGGTCGTAAAGGTTCTTATCCATTGCTTCGCCTGGATTAATTTTATTCTTGATCCCGTCCAATCCTGCCATCAACAAAGCTGAGAAGCAAAGATATGGGTTTGCTGAAGGGTCAGGAAAGCGCGCCTCGACTCTTTTTGCTTTTGGACTTTCCGTCCATGGAATACGGACGCAACCAGAGCGGTTACGGGCAGAATATGCGCGAAGCACAGGGGCTTCGAAGCCGGGGATCAAGCGCTTGTAGCTGTTCGTAGATGGATTTGTGAAGGCATTAAGCGACTTAGCATGCTTTAGTATGCCACCGATATACCAAAGTGCTTCATCGCTGAGATCAGCATATTTGTCCCCTGCGAAAAGCGGTTTTCCGTCTTTCCAAATTGACATATTACAGTGCATCCCTGTCCCATTATCGCCAGCTATTGGTTTAGGCATGAACGTTGCCGATTTTCCGTAGGCTTGGGCTACGTTGTGGATAACATATTTATACTTCTGTAGCTCATCGCCTTGTCGCGTTAAGCTATCAAAAATCAAACCGAGTTCGTGCTGACATGATGCCACTTCATGATGATGCTTGTCGACCTTCATACCCAGCCGCTTCATCGTTGAAAGCATCTCTGAGCGGATATCCTGACCATCATCAATTGGGTTAACAGGAAAATAACCCCCTTTAACTCCGGGACGGTGGCCGGCATTCCCTATTTCGTAATCTGTATCGGTGTTCCATGAAGCGTCAAGTGCATCAACTTGGTAGGATACTTTATTAATAGATGTACAAAAACGAACATCGTCGAAAAGAAAAAACTCTGCTTCTGGTCCAAAAAAAGCCGTGTCTCCAATGCCAGAAGACTTGAGATATGATTCAGCTTTTTCAGCAGTGCCACGCGGATCACGCGCATATGCTTCGCCGGTATCCGGTTCAACTACTGAGCAATGAACGCAAAGCGTTTTTTCTGCATAAAATGGATCAATGTATGCGCTTTCGGTATCTATCATTAATTTCATGTCGGATGCTTCGATGGACTTCCAGCCTGCAATGGACGAGCCATCGAACATAAATCCTTCATCGATGAAGTCTGCGTCAACTTGGTCACTCATCACAGTTACGTGTTGTAGTTTTCCGCGCGGATCGGTGAAGCGGATATCTACATATTCGATATCTTCATCTGCGATGGTTTTCAGAACGCTTTCAGTGCTCATAATCCTAAATTCCTTTCGATTTAACGTGTTTCAATCAAATTGCGTCAATGCCAGACTCACCGGTCCTTATACGCAAAGCTTGCTCAACTGGGCTGACGAAAATCTTACCATCCCCAATTTTTTCCGTTTTGGCCGCGTCTACGATTGCCGCCACCGCAGCCTCCACTTGGTCATCCTCTAATACCACTTCGATTTTTACTTTAGGTAGAAAATCGACAATATATTCGGCGCCTCTGTAAAGTTCTGTGTGGCCTTTTTGACGGCCAAACCCCTTTACCTCGATAACGCTTAAACCTTGCACACCAACGTCCTGCAATGCTTCTTTGACCTCATCGAGTTTGAAAGGTTTAATAATGGCTTCTATTTTCTTCACGATGAACCTCCGCAAAATACCGTGCCAGCTGTAGCCCTACGTCCCCAGAGGACTCAACCGTTTGTATATACGGAAGAGCACTCTACGGTCCTCAGGCCATAATATTCTAAATATTAATCAATATTGATTAATATTTAATCGCTTTGCAAACTTTCAATAGTTCATAAAAAATATTGAATCGGACAACCTAAGAAAAAATATTTTTGAGAAAGAAGCAATTTAAAAATTTTTCTTTAAATTTTATCTTTATTTTTCACTCGCATCTTGAGAAGTCATTTGCTAAGCAGCGAAGATTAATTGCGTTCGTTCGGATGCATGCAAAAAGAAGCGGGTGTGGCGAAATTGGTAGACGCACCAGATTTAGGTTCTGGCGCCGCAAGGCGTGGGGGTTCAAGTCCCTCCACCCGCACCAAACTTTAAGGCTAAATTACTGAAATTCCTTTGAAATTAATCATTGGAGAAGTCAGTAATGTCACA
>MDTG01382121.1_pt1 | contig 36263 bp, 52 predicted proteins | sample 811421 | NCBI WGS metagenome assembly MDTG01 (sample SAMN05326645, study PRJNA326480) | marine metagenome | isolation source: seawater | place: Pacific Ocean: South East | collected 2011
CTCAATGAGCAGCCAGCTGTCATACTAGAAAATTTGACTGTCAAGCTAGCCAGAGACGTTCAACCGTTAGATGGCCGGGTCTTAGAAAAAGTGCGATACACCCCAGCCTCCGACTTGCTCCGCGGGTGGTGCGACAAGCCGTCGGAAAAATCGTGGGAGACTGACAATGAAAATTAATTCTAGGACCAAGGGGCACAGCTTCGAGCGCGAAGTTGTTCGAGACCTGCGAGACGAGTTGGGTACGATTGTTGACCAGCCGATCAAACGCATCCTCGATCAATACCGAGAGCATGAATTGCCAGACGTATTTGTTCCGCCGTTTGCCATCGAATGTAAGCGATACGCGAAGGGCTACACGCACCGGACAGAGTGGTGGGAGCAGGTGACCTCAGCTTCAGAAAAGGCTGGGCTGATACCTGCGTTGATTTATCGGTACGATAGGCAGCAGACACAGTGCGTTGTGCCGCTTTATGCAATCAACCCCGAGTACCCTCGGACAAACGAGGTGAAGGCGACGGTCGATTGGCCCGACTTCGTGTTGATTGTAAGAGAAAACATTCTTGCATCCCCGTGATTTGCGGGTCGTGTGCAATCAGGCGTCAACCCTTATGACCTACCCAGAAATTAGGGCCCGGCTTGTGGATCAGCTCGAACCACAATACGTGGAGCTTGCGCTGAAGATGTGTGTGAATTTGGTTGCGCCTAGAATCTGCGAACTGACGTCAGTCGACGAACGCCGGGCAGCGATAATGACATGGCCAAAAGATGACGGCGGCTTACGCGGTGAGCTGCAGATGATGGTCAGCAGACTCTGGCGCCGGAATAAAAAAAAGCCGCCCGGGGGCGGCTTGGTTTCTAAAGTTTAAATGGCTGGGCTTCAATCATGCGGCGGCATATCCATTCTGCCCCCGTTCGCTCCCATTCAAGATGCCGGTCACAGTGATGGTGCTGACCGTTGCCGGATCGTCTGGTTGCACTGGCATACCGCCAGAACATCCAATGCGAAAACTCATGATTGAGATCGTACCAGTTGGTTAACGCAATCGTGTTGCGATAGGTCCGACGCTGCGCCCACTTGCCTTCATACGCTGGAACAAACTCCAGACCTGAGATGAAAGGCTTACTGTCAGGCAGCTGATAACCTAGTTTGACCCACTCTCGCATCATCGCTCGAATATACATCGAAGCAGTGTGCTTGGTGAGCGGTCGCAACCGCTGACCCTTTGCCTTGAGCGTGTTGCCGCTTCCGCCGAGCCATGCCTTACGCATGACTCTCCGGTACGCTTCCCCAATATCGCGTCTCATGCGACACCTCCTGCGCGGTTTACCCACGGGGTCATGTAGCGCTCTTCCGTCAGCTTGACTCTGCGAGTCCTGCCGTCAGAGAACCCGACCTTCATCCACTTGCGTCCGCGAGTGATGATGAAAGCGGCAACGCTGCCATGATTGGTTTTGTACCAGACCGGAGTGAAACCCCGGGCAACGACCTTCCGATATGTAACCGGACCTTTGATAGTGGTAGACTTCATCAGTCACCTCCTGTCGAACACCCTTTCGGGTGAGGTTGGTTGACAACTCCCCCGGGACTAGCCTCCCGGGTGGAGCCTTTCGCTTTTCTTCGTCTGCATTGTTAAAGATCCTCCCGGGTCGCTGGGCCTCGGGCGTCGGTGTATCCCCGACTTCATGTGCCCATTTTACCATGCGCCATTTTTGAAAATTCTGATTTTGCCTCAAAACGGGGGTAAAGCCGGAGGTCGGCCTAGCAACCATGCGGGTTTGCGGGGCGTGAAAAAAAAGCTTGACAAAGAAAAGCCGCACAGTGGCGGCTTGTAAATTAATGAGCGTTTGGACTCGTTCTGGATTAGCTGTCGACCACTATCTTCAGCAGCTTGAGCATTGGACCGGGCATGGCCCGATAGTTGCTGGTAGCAGGGTCACGCAGCCAGTTGCGCACGGTCTCCGGCGACACCTCTAAAATCTTCGCTAAATCCTTGCGAGAAAGACTGCTGGTTTCCGCGATCTCGCGCAGCTGTTCGTTAGTGGTCATCCCGGCGCTCCTCCAAGTAAGCCTGAGCTGCGTCGTAGTCCATGCTTTCTACCGGGATCCCGTTGTAAGTCACGTCGAAGTCTGGGTCACACAATGTGCGACCGTCTTCCTCCCAGCAGTGTAGTGTCGATTTGCTCATGTCGAGCAAAGGATCCTCAGTATCAACGAGGATCGTGAGCCAAATTTTCATTTTGTTCCTCCATGTATTTTGCGTCCCGGGCGTCCAGTTCTGACATGACGGAGAAGATCAGAACCAGAAACACGCAGGCGATCAATGCGGCGAAATGTTCGGGGATGTCGTTCATGCCTCCACCCCCAGGCGCTCCCGAAAGTGCCAATCGTCTGCCTCGTTCAGGTAGATGGTGTTGGCCACATCGAACGAGCGGATGCCCAGCTTCGACTTTTCAAATTTGGCGGAGAAAGGGCGAAACCAAACTACCCCGTAGCTCCCTGTTTCTGTGCATGTCACAAGGAACAGGGCTCTCTGCTTACTCAGGGACACCTTCACGTTGATTACCGTGAGGCCCTGATTGTTTGCAAGGCTGGTGCCTTCCTGAACGATCAGCTGGTTCTGGGATACTGGCTCTGCTGTAATGTTCATGACGTCACCTCCGCCTGTGCTCGCCGAACCTCATGCTCTGAGATGCCAAAGCTTGCGATAAGGGATTCCGCGAGCTCTACCGCCCGGCTGGCCCTGTTGTCATCAGGCGCATCAACGGCCAGTCTCAAAGCTTGGACGAGTGCGTCATACGGGGTGATCTCTGAAAGGCGGCTCATTGCATGTTCTCCCGGGCCATGATTCGACCCTCCATTTCGCGAAGACAGCCGGCAGTGTCGTAGTCGGTCGAGCGGAGCACCGGGGCGAGGCTGCAGGTGTAGACCCTGTCCTGTTTGATGAGCTCTTCGTATCGCTCGGTCGCCTCGGTCAGCGTCTCGAAGGTTTCGTAGTGGTCGGTGCGCTCTTGCGCGTGGTGCCAGATAACTAAAAACATAATTCAATCTCCAAGTTGTTTCGGTAGGTTAGTAGCCCAGCCAGACGAGGATCTCGTCCGACTGGTAGGTTTCGCGAACGCCGTACTCGCGGAAGAAGTCAGCGAAGCCGGCGTCGTTGACACCGTGCTTGCGCATCTCGTGAACCATTTCTGCGTAGGTCACCTCGTGACCGTCCATCGCCTCGTCGTAGGTCATGGTTCAGATCTCCGTAAGTATGTTGACGTGGGTGAAGAGGCCCCGAACGGTTTCCTTCAGGATGAAGGCGACCGGGAAGTCGAAGTCTCGACCGTTTCTCCAAGTGCAGCGGATGTATGCGTACAGGGCCCTCATGCCGCAGCCCTCCTGTCGCAGCTGGCACGCATGCGGTCGCAGCGCACCCGGTAGTCGTTGATAGCGCACTGCTCGTCCTCGATGAAATAGTGGCCCCAGCAGAACTCGTCGTTGGGCATGTAGAACTCATGCGTGCCCCACTCGGTGCCGTGCTCTCCGCGGTCGCGAGACCAGAGCACGACGGCTTCGGTTTTGTCCCGGCTGAGCTCGATGTTCTCGAACTGCCAACCCTTGCGGGTCAGCAGCGATTTGATGTGGTCGATTGCCTGCGCGCTCATGACTCCACCCCCTGCTCCTGCAGCTGAGACAGCCGCTTGTAGAGGGTGTGGCACTGATTGGCCCGGGCCCTGCATTGCGCAGACGCGACACGCCACTTATCGCGTGCGACTAAATCATCGTCGACTGCGGCAAGCGCAGCCTCGCGTCTGTGGTCATCTGCCAGCGTGTCGTAGCCTTGCTCCGCGTGGAATGCGAGCCGCTTGATCGCGACGATCTGACCCTCGTTGAGATTGCTCAAATCCATGCCGCCGATGATGTGGTCGATTGCCTGAAGCCTCATGATCGCGCCTCCTTCTGAACTGCAGCGTCAGCTTCGGACACAGTCTCCCAAGGCGTGACCTCTTCGCCGTATACCTCCAGCTCGCAATCCACGCAGATGCCGTCATCATCAATAAACCCGGTCGCCATGGTTTGCTTGCAGTTGTCGCACTGACCTTCGTCTTCTTTTGGGAAGATGAGCTGTTCCGCATCTGCGACCAACTCTGCGAACAGCCGCTCAGCGTCTGGGCTTTCTCCAGTCCACTCCTGCCCGTCGGGCCATGGGAAGGCCAGCTTCACCGCCTCGACTGCGTCCTCGAAACGGACGCCGAACTCGTGCTCGATGTAGGCGAAGAACTGCATCTGCACAACCTGTTTGATGCAGGGCGCTGGGCTCCTGTACCTGTGTGCCTGCGATAATTTGTCGCCCCACACATTTACGAATGGCGTGTTGTCGTAGCTGCCGTCAAGCCAGCAGCGGAAGGATCTGCGCTCCATATGGTCGGGGCAGGTGATCATGGTGCCGCCTTCGGTGTAGTAACTCCCGGCGGTGAGCTGATGGACGATGTAGTCAATTTTGGTCATGTTCGATCTCCAAGTTGTTACGGGCGGTTTCCCGTGAAGCCCCGGGGGGCTTTTCGACCAGTAACCAGCTGGCAGCTCTTCAGACGGGTGACTTGCGGCAAGACAATCCGAATAATTCGATGCGAATTTCGTTGCCCTCTTTCTCGTGCTCAAAGCGTAGTTTCTTCAGCCTCTTGATTTCAGCGTCGATAGCTTCGACTGACTGCTGGAGCATTTCGAGGCGTTGTTGCTTTGTCACTTCGCTTTTCTTGACTGTTACTGATTCCATGATGTTGTCTCCAAGTTGTGTGGGTAGGGCCGCTTACGCGAGCCCCAGTTCTGAAAATTCGAGATTGTCCAAATGGCATTCATCGCAGCGCTTCTCGAAGTCGAACTTCTCCTCGCCGCACTCCTTGCAGATCCAGTCGCCCGGGCGGTTTCCCCATTGCCCATAAACTCGGACGTGACAGCTGTGTAAGGTTTTGAGCAGCTCTGCTCGATATTTCCGAACGTGTGATTCCATGATGTTGTCTCCAAGTTGTGAAAAAAGTTGGGCGGGAAAAGCGTGAATCCCGCCCATCCGATTAGCTCGCAAGCCTCTGTTGAGAAGATGATCCAACCTGTCGGTTGAGAGAGACGTTAGACCCGGCGCTCTTGCCGGCCGCGTAAGAGCGACCGTCCCTGATGGTGTATGAGCTGGCGCGCCCGTAGCTGAGGTTGAATTTTTTGCTGATCAGGTCGCGCTTGACTACGACCAGATCCTTCCCGGTTGACACGGCCTTGAAGGCCTCTTCGCGCTCAGCCTTGATTGCCCGGGCGTTTTTCAGAATCCCGTGGACGCAGCCCATCTTGAATGCGTTGCGCATGGAGCGGTCGCCATCGAACTGCTTTGCCAGTCGCTCGACCACTGAAACCAGATAGTCGAAATACATCATCGCTACCTCGTTGTCGTGACTGGTGCCACAGAAGAGAATGGTGTTGCCGCGTTTCCATGGCAGAGTCTCTGTCATGTAGGCAGCTGCCCATGCCAGACTCCATACCCAGCGTGAGTTTCTGCTCTCTTCGGTCTCCGCTCGAAACATGTCATCTTCGGACTGTGCTTTGGCTGATTCAAGCTCAGCCATTTTGACGTCGTGCTTGCGCATCATGGACTCAGCCTGTCGGAGTGCAGTTGCTGCCTCCTGCTCGTTGCTCGCTGAGTGCTTCGCCATGTTCAGAAGCTTTGAGACTTTCTCGATAATTCTGTGTCGGTGCATGTTGTGATCTCCAAGTTGTAGATTTGATTCATGGGGTGTGGGTCAGTGACCCCATGGTGCGTATTATAAATCACAGCTAAACTAGGATTGGAAGGGTTTTTTTGAAATTAATTTAAAAAAATCTCAGGAAGCTAGGTTTTATGCGGGATACAGCGATGGAAATTGACCTACAAGATCGGCTGCTGCGGATCGAAAATAAGCTTGATTCGCTCACCGAGAAGCTTTCTGAGCTCGGAAGAATCGACGAGAGAACTGACGCAGCGCACGCTCGATTGACCCGGCATGAGACCCGGTTGGACTGGATCGAAAAGGAGCATCGCGAGCTCGCGGAGCAGGTGCAAAAGCAGGCTGGATCGAGTCAGGTTTGGGAGCGTGCAGCGTGGATTATTTTCGCGGCTGCTCTGGGTCTCGCCGGGCACTTTCTGACATGAAAAATTTTGGGCGGGAAAAAGGGGAATCACGCCTTCCCATTCACTGTTCACACATAGGGATATATCCATAGTGAGTAAGACAGACACCAGTACAGGAAACCCCAAGAATCTCAACTGGAGACAGTCGAAGTTTGTGGCTGAGTTTGTTGAGCACGGGAACGCCACTCAGGCAGCAGTAGCCGCGGGGTATTCACATCCGAAGCAGCAGGGTTCGCGCCTGTTGACTCATGTTGACGTGAAGGCCGGAATTGAGGCTCATAAACGGCAATTGATGGCTCGAGCAGTGGATAAACACGATTGGTTGATGGAGCGTCTCGAGAGGGAAGCGCTCGACCCCGAGAATACCGATGCGTCCCGGGTTCGATCGCTCGAGCTCATTGGCAAGGTGATTGGCGCTTTCGCCCCTGAAAAGCAGCAGGTCGAGACGGTCAGCAGCGGCTTCTTCGCAGACCTCGAACCAGAAAAGTCTGAGGGTGATTCAGAAGTGCTGCAGAAGTTCCTGCCTGCAGATGGCGAAGTGACGCTTAACTGACTTAAAGATATATTATAGGAAGTTAAAGCGACGCTTTAGGTTGGGCCGGTAATTAGGTTTGGGCTTGCCGGGTTGGCTGGCGGGATTGGCTCGGGCGTTTCGGGCGGCTGGCTGCGCATGTGCCCACCCCCGCGGCACCCGGCCCCCCGGGGGGGTGCCAGATGGAAGATCCTGGCGCGTCACGCACTATGGTTCCATAGGGCCTATGGCTACCAGTAGAGCCAGGTTTGATGGCTTGGTCACAATTAGGAACAAAAATTCCTAATTACCACCATTGGACCCCGGGGGGTGCATTTGTTAGGGGGGGGCGGTCTTTATGAGAGTACCTTTACAAAAAATGTTCCATGTGGAAAATCAAGGAGTTAATTGTGCAATGCAGCTGCGGTGGTCACACAGAGGATAAGAAGGAAGTGAAGGGTAAGGAGGTCATTACCAAGTATTTGAGATGCGTAGCCTGCGGAAGAGTGCATATTTACTGGAGAAAAAGTGATGGCGAAGCCTGCAAAGGGTAAGGCAAAGGTCAAGAAAACGGCTTCTGGCAAGAAAGTTTCGTATGGTCAGGCCGGGAAAGCTAAGGATGGCGGGCCCCGGGTGCGTCCTGGCACAAAGAAAGGTGATTCATATTGTGCGAGAAGCCTGGGTATTAAGAAGAGATTGCCCAAGAAGAAGCAGAATGACCCGAATACCCCGAACAATTTGAGTCGGAAGCGCTGGAAGTGTAAAGGCGCTAAGTCAATGAAGAAGTAAATCTTTCTGGATTTATGGTTTATTAATCAGTACATTGAATTTGGTGTGGTGTAACGAGCCTTCAGAGGGCCGTAGGAGCGACGAGTTTGCCTGACATACTAGGCATAACATTCCCCTTGATCGTTTCCCCTACGCCCTCTGAGGGGCTCTCTTGAGGATATAGGGGACTTATCTATGAAAAAGCTTGGGATTTTGTTGAGTGTGGTATTTTTGGGGGGCTGTGCTAGTGCGAACACGGAATATTATGAGGCTGTTGAGGCTGCTGCTCTTGCGAACGCTCAGGCGGTTACGGCAAAGATGGAGGCCCTCTCGGCCATAGCGGCGGCGGGGGACGGGCAAGCGGCGTCAGCTGCGGTGATGGCACTTGCTCTTACGCAGGCCCCGACCATTGCCCCGGTGCCTCAGCAATCGCAAGCGATACAATGGGCCGGCATATTGGCTGCGCCTCTGACCAGCCTTGGGATGGCCTACATGCAAAGTGACGCATCTAAGGCTATGGCCAAGTACAACGCAGACGTGTCCCTCGCAAGGGTAAGTGCGACGTCTCAAAGTAATGCGGCCCTGTACGGCGCCTTTACCGATATGAATGCTACTACGGCCAGTGTGGCGGGTAATGCAGATTACGGCCCGTTTATTGAGGGCATGGTTGACCTGGGACTGGCCGGGATCAACGGGGCGGTTGATCTCGGTACAGCTGGATTTGACAGTAATACACAGATTGCTGGATCTGCTATTGATGGGCTGGTAGACCTCGGGGGTCAGGGCCTGGACTCTGCTGTTACGCTGGGCACTGCGGGGCTGACCTCCGCAACAACCCTCGGGACCGCTGGACTGACTTCTCTCACCGACGTGTCCTTGGCCGGATACCAAAACATTCTGGACATGGATGCGGCTAATAACAGCCTGTTTAGTAGTGTATGGACGGATTACCAGTCTGCAATCCAGACCATTTTGGATGCTCAGGTAAATTGCACTGCCACTACAGCAGCTGACGGCTCGGTCACAATATCTTGTCAGTGATCACCATCAAGCGATTTGCATATCACCCGGCAGGGACGCTAGGTGTTATGCACATGCCAGGAGATGAGCCTCAGATCTTTTATACGATTGAAAGGCCTTGGCTAAACAACAAGCCTTTTGAGTCATGTATCCCGGTAGGTAAGTACTCGCTCAAATGGAAGGAATCTCCTAAGTTTGGCATGTGCTATGAGGTGGAGAACGTGGAAGGGCGCACTCATATCCTGATCCATGCTGCGAACTTCCCCACAGATGTTGTCGGGTGTATTGGCTTAGGCACTGGCCTGATGGGGGATCGGATTGCGGTATCGAGCTCTCGGGATGCGATGAAAAAGTTTCATGATTTGACTGCCGGCGAAAAACAGATGCTTGAGATTCAGAGCGCGACTTATGCGGCTCTAAAGATCTGACAGGAACTGCCTGTGAATGAAGCTGAGCTAAGGAAGGCAGCACAGATTTTTAAGGCTGATTTCCCCATTTACGCCAAAAATATTTTAAGTGTGGTCAATAAAGAGGGGGAGCAGGTTCCTTTTCGCCTGAATGCTGGGCAGAAGCTTGTCCATCAGCAGTTGGAAAGGCAGCTCAAAGAGCAGGGAAAAATCAGAGCCTTAATACTAAAGGCCAGACAAGTGGGGATTTCTACTTATGTTGAGGGTCGATTCTTCTGGAAAATTACACAGACACGTAACGCCAATGCGTTTGTTCTATCGCACCTGGCGGAAAGCACCAACTCAATTTTCAACATGGTTCGGATGTTTTATGAGAATGTCCCGCATCCGGCTTTCAAACCGAATCTTTCTTCTGCGAGTGCAGCTACGCTTGTATTTGACGAGATCAACTCTCGGTACCGCGTTGGTACGGCGCGTTCGACGCAGACGGGTCGCGGACAAACCAATCGATTTGTCCACGGCTCGGAGGTTGCGTTCTATCCGCAAGGGGCAGACATCGTAGCGGGATTGCTGCAAACCGTGGGCGGTTCGGGCAGTGAGGTAATCCTCGAATCCACCGCGAATGGTGCCGGCGGCTGGTTTTATGACCAGGTGATGAAGTCTCTCCGCGGGGAGACCGACTGGATAACCTGCTTTGTACCCTGGTTTGCCATGGCTGAATATCAGGCCAAGGTGCGCCCGTACTTTGAGCGCAGCCGTGAAGAGGAGCAGCTCGCTGCAAAATACAATCTTAGCGATGAGCAGTTGCAGTTTCGTCGCAATAAAATCGATGAATTAGGCGGTTTTGATCTATTTAAACAAGAATACCCATCAAGCCCCCTCGAGGCTTTTCTTACTTCTGGGCGGTGTTTTGTTGAAGATGAAGTGCTGAGTGACGCTGAGAAAGAATGCTATACTCCTGATTTTATTGGAGAATTTCTTAGTGACGGTATGGCCATGCGCTCTAGTGGGCCCTATCGAGAATGGTATCCGCCAAGCTCGGACGAATCCTATGTGATTGGCGTCGATGTGGCAGAGGGCCTGTCATACGGTGATTATTCCTGCGCCCAGGTGCTGGATAGCCGCGGGAATCAAGTGGCCTGCTGGCACGGACACATAGACCCCTATGAGTGGGGCGGCATGGTTTCCAACTTGGGCAAAAGGTTTAACGGTGCCTATGTGATAGTGGAGCGGAACAACCATGGCCTGACCACACTACGGCGACTGCAGGAGCTGAATTACCCATCTTTGTTTGTGGAGAGCTCTGTCGATGGCGCCTACGGTGACAAGATCACCAAGCGCGGTGGTTTTCTCACCACGTCAAAAACAAAGCCACTCATCATCGATAACCTCGCTGCGCTGCTTCGCCAGCGTGACTCAGGCATCGCAGATATGAATCTGATCAAAGAGTTACGTACTTATGTGATTGATGAGAAGGGGGCGACAAATGCGCAAAGTGGGTGCTATGATGACAGGGTGATGGCTTTTGCCGTTGCCCTCCACGGATTGGCAAGTATGCCGCGGCCCAGATTTCATACGGCTGCTAGGCGTTTTCAAACTGTTGACAAGACGGTGGGATACTAATGGCAATGGACTCCGTCCTACAAGAAGTGCCCGGCTTCGACCCCGAGAACCCAGACGGCTCTCAAGACGTCGAGATGATGTCTTTGGGCTCAAAGCTTTCTGCACTGTATTCAGAATACAAAGACGCACGCAAGGAGACCGAGGACGAGTGGATCAAGGATCTGCGTCAGTTCTCCGGTCAGTATGACCCTGATACGTTAGCCAGGCTGCAAGATGCGCCTGGGTCCCGCAGCAAAGTGTTTGTGGGCTTATCTCGAACAAAGGTTATGGCCGCGTATAGCAGGCTTGTTGACCTTTTGTTTCAAAGCGGAGATGCCTTTTTCGCTGTAAACCCCACCCCTCGGCCTCAAATCAACCCGATTAAGCGCGCAGAAATGCAGCAAATGTTGGTCAACAACATTGTTCAGCTGGGTCAGGGTCAACCGGAGGAGGTGATTCGCCAGGTTCTTGCGGAGAACGAAGAGGCTATTCGCCAGGGTTTGCAGGATCAGGAGGATCGTCTGGCGATGATGGCAGCTGAAGAGATGCAAAAAGACATCGAAGATCAGCTGATCGAGGAAAATACAGAGCAGAAAATGAAGGAGGCTATTCTCGAGGCCTGTATTTTTGGCTCTGGGGCAATCAAGTCCGGCACCGTAAAGGTTGATCGCGTCCAGTCTTATCAGCGCGTTGAAGATGAGATGGGCCGATCCACATTTGCCATGGTGATGCAGGAGCAGGCCCGGCCTGAAATCGAGTCTGTTTCTGTCTTCGATCTCTATCCTGACCCGTACTGCACCAGCCTCGAGGACTGCTCAGGGTTATTTCGACGCCATGTGTTGACCCGGCCACAGTTTCGAGAGCTGTCTGAGCTCCCGGCTTTCGACTCAGAGATTATTCTTTCGATCTTGAAAAACAACCGCGGCGGTAATCATGAAGAGCAAGATCATGAGAGAACCCGTCGTCAGATTGCAGGTATTCAGGATCACGGCGACTCTCGCCGTTATGAGCTCCTCGAGTTTTGGGGAACGATAGATGGGTACGACCTGAAAGACGTGGGTGTTGAACTGCCTGAAGGTGCCGATCCCTCAGCTGACTTCGACGCTAACGTCTGGATTTGTTCAGGAAAAGTAGTGAAAGCCGCTTTGAATCCTGTTAAGGGATACAAGATCCCATACAACATTTTTCCTTATGAGCGCACGCCCCACCAGTTTTGGGGAGTTGGGGTACCCCGCATGATGCGTGACTCGCAGCAGACTATGAATGCAGCGACCCGTATCTGGCTGGACAACATGGCTCTTAGCTCAGGGCCTATGGTGGAAGTCAACACCGATCTGCTCGCTGCGGGTGAGGATCCAACAGACCTTCATCCGTGGCGGGTCTTTTTGCGCTCCGGTGGAGACGGTTCAATGCCGGCGGTGAGGTATTACCAACCCATAGCCAACGCTAATGGACTCAATCAAATCATCGAGCTATTCCGCCGATTTGCTGATGAGACAACGTCACTGCCCAGTTACACCCATGGCGAGCAAACCAAGAGCCTAAACAAAACAGCTACTGGTATTAGCATGTTGATGGGTGCCGCTAATGTGGCTCTCAAGAGCACCATCAAAAACATTGACGATTTTCTAATTCGGCCTATGATAGAATCTTTATTCCATTTCAATATGAACTTTGGAATGAATGAGCGTGCCAAGGGTGACTTGAAGGTTGTGGCGCGTGGAAGCACAGCACTCGTGCAGAAAGAAGTGCAGAGCCAGAGACTCCTGCAATTCCTCTCTCTGGTCTCAAATCCCATGGACTCTCAGCTGGTCGATCGAGCCAAGCTTTTGCGTGATATCGCGCAGAGCATGGACATCGATCCTGCTGACGTTATCAAGTCTGAGGAGCAGCTAATTGCCGAACAGCAAGCAGCCTTACAGCAACAGCAAATGCTCGCCGAGGCAAGCCAGGGCGGTCAAGGTCTTGGCCCTGACGCCGGAATGGCCGGAGCTGGTGGAGTTGCTGGAGTCTAGACTTTTTGACGCTCAGGTCAGACTAGAGAACGCCGGGGAAAAAGATTTTAGGTTTGAGCAAGGCCGTGTAGCAGAGCTGCGCGTTTTGCTTGGACTAGAACAATCTGCGGAAGCAGTTATAGAGGCTGAGAGAAACCCGAGAAGGGGCTCTAGCTTCGAGTGACGGACACCCCATCGAGGAACCGTAAATGGCAAAAGTAAACCCTGAGCAATTGGAAGCGGAAGCTCAACAAATGATCGCTGAAATGAAAGGCGAGGTGGAGGCCCCTCAAGAAGAGGATACCCCAGAAGCCCAGCTAGAAGTTGAGGCGCAGGCACCCGAAGAGCCAACGGATACTGCCAGAGAAGTTGAGCAGGCTCCCGTCGAAGACAGTGAAAGCGGCGAAATGTCTGAGACGGATCTAGCCTTGAAGAAGGCGGATGAACGCTACCGAAATGCCCAGAAGAAGATGACTCAGGCGACACAAGAGTCAGCGGATCTCAGACGATTACTCGAAGAGACCAATGCTGAACTGAAAAACCTGAAGCGTCAGCTTGCTGAAAAGGACGTCGATCTAGAAAAGTTAAAGGCAGTTAGGGAAGAGTATCCAGACTTAGCCGGCCCTATTCTAGATATGGTGGACAAGACGCAAGCACAGGTAGCCGAACAAAATGAAGAGCTTGAAAGGCTCCGCCAGATGCGACAGCAGGAAGAAGTGAATGCTGCCCAGGCAGCACACATGGCTCGCATCAGAGACGCCCACCCAGACTTGGATGACATTGTCCAAACGGGAGACTGGGCTGATTGGCTGGAGAATCAGGGAGCTGAGGTTCACCATTGGGTTCGTGAAGGATCCTCTAATGATGTGATCAAAGTCCTGAGTGATTTCAAGTCCGACATGGGATTCGGCAGACCGACGCCGCAAGAGACGGCACTCGATAAGGCGAAAGCGGTGGCAGAGCCAAAGCTCCCGAAATCGAGAAAGCCTGATACTGGTGCCGGACAAAAAATCTGGTCTGCGGCTGACATAAAGGCTATGTCTTTGAAGGACTTTGAGACTCACAGAGGCGACATTATGGAAGCTTGGAGGCAAGACAACGTCCGGCGTTAATTAACTCTTGCATAGAGGTAATTCACAATGGCTATTGGTGCTAATGGCTCTGGCGCGTCTTTTGAGTACGCGGCTAATCAGGGCGGCTTCATACCGGAGATCTTCTCTAAGCTTCTCCAAGCGAAGTTCTATTCATCGTCGGTTCTTCCGGCTATCTCAAACACTGACTACGAGGGTGAAATCTCCGGTCAGGGCGACAAGGTGCACATCCGAACAGTTCCTGCTGTAACGGTCGCGGACTACACTGGATCGATCTCATATGCAGATCTAACTACCAGTACTGTCGAGCTTCTCATCGACCAGGCGAAGAGCTATGCCTTCAAGATCGATGATGTACTGTCTGCTCAAGGCGATATCGACATGCTGGCAGAGGCTTCGGCTGACGCTGCAGAGGCGATGCGTATCGCTGTCGAGACTGATGTTTTGGCAAACGTAGTGACTGGCGCGACGACCACTATTGGTCAGACCGACATCACCGCTGACAACATCTTGGAAAAAACGCTTGATATGTCTAAGGCTCTTGATGAGCTGAACATTCCAGAAGAAGGTCGATTCATCGTTCTTTCTCCTGAGTTTGTCTCACTGCTCAAGCAGAGTGAGCTCCGTCAGGCTTACCTCACAGGTGATGCTACTTCACCACTTCGCAACGGCCAGGTCGGCATGATTGATCGATTCACGGTGTACCAGAGCAATCTGCTCCTCACGCCAGCATCGGGTGCTGATTCAGGTTACACCCACGTTCTCGCGGGTCATCCCAAGGCAATCACATTCGCTTCTCAGTTCACCAACACTGAGACCGTTCGCCTTGAGAGCACCTTCGGTGACGGCGTTCGTGGACTGAAGGTCTACGGTCGCAAGGTCGTAACGCCTAACGCCCTTGTTGTAGGTAAGTGGACTTAATAGTCCGAAGCAGGGGGAGGTCTTCCTCCCCCCTTTCTGCTTTTTGGAGGCTGCTATGGAAGAGCAAAAAACTGCTAAAGATGATCTGTTTGTAGAAGCTAAGGATGAGTTTGACGTAACCCTTGATCGGCGAATGACGCTCGATGAGATGCAGGATCAAGTAGACCGGCTCAAGCAAAACGGTAAAGAGCCAGAGAAGGTTCTGCCCAAAAGGACGCCTAAGTTGCTGCGGAACGTAATAACTGGCGTTGAGTGGCCTTACTCACCGGAGATTGCAAACAACCCCGATCTCGAAGTTTTAGAGTGGGAACCGGCAGATGGCGACGGTTAAAGTAGTCGGCGATGTCCTTAATCGGGCTAGCCGCTTACTGCAAGACACCGCTAAGGTTCGATATACGAACGAAGAGCTGCTGTTGTTTTTTAACGACGCGCAGCGCGAGGTCGTGCTTCACAGGCCTGACGCAAACACTGTCAATTTCAATTTCACCTGCTCGGCAGGAAGTAAGCAGACCCTGGGTTCTCAGGATCTTCGCTTGGTTGATGTTGTGAGAAATGTAAATGGCCGGGTAGTCACCCAGGTTGATCGAAAGCTTTTGGATGACACCTTGCCTAATTGGCATAACACCACAGCTACTGTAGATAAAAAGATAGAGCATTTTATTTACGAGTCTGGTGACCCGAAAAATTTTTATGTTTATCCAAACGCCCTGAATACGCACCAGCTCGAAATTGTTACAAGCAGGGCGCCTTCGGATATCACAGTTTCAAACTTCAGCACAGATACGCAAACGATCGGGCTTGATGATCTTTATGCAAATGCAATTTTAGATTACCTGCTTTATCGTGCATACCAAAAGGATTCTGAGTTTGCGGGAAGCGTCAATCAGGCCCAGATGCATTTTCAGTCTTTTGCGAATGGCCTCGGTATAAAAACCAGGTCTGATGCTGCAACGGACCCTCGGCCTAACATGAGGCCGGCAGCATGAAGTACATCGATCTAGCTGAGTACATTCGATCGGAGGTCCAGGGGGCGCCTGATTTTCTTATTGAAAGGTCTGCGCGTGAAGCAGCAATAGAGTTTTGTGTAAAGACTGACGTCTATCGCCTCGAGCCCGAAGATCTTCAGATCATTGCAAAGATCGATGAGTATGAAGTAACGGTTCCTAGCGGCACAGAGCTAAACCACATCATCGACATATATCGAGATGGCAAGCCCCTCAAGCCTGTTTCTTATACGCGGCTGCTTGAGATTACGGGCGATGGCACGCAGCGTGCAAAACCGAACTCGTATTCGCAAAGAGATAACACCGTTTTCTATGTTGCCCCGGTGCCTGATGAAAAAGAAACGCTCAAGGCTTTGTATTCAGTAAAGCCATCTCCCACGTCTACAAGTATCCCAGACACCATTGGTCGCGAGTACCGAGAGGCGTTGGTGCATGGAGCGATATTTAGACTGCAGATGATGTCAGGACAGACCTGGAGCAACCCGGGCGCCGCGGCTAATAACAAGGGCTTGTTCGATCAAAGGGTCGGCCAGGTGACCAGAGAGGTCAAGTATGGGTACAGCGGAGGCTCTCTCTCAGTCAGATACAGGGCATTTATATAATGGCGTACTCAGACACAGTAGATCTAGTTCAGGGCGATACGCTTCCTAAGCTGAAGTTCACACTGAAGGATTCGGCTGAAGCTGCATCTGGTTATTCGCTTGATCCAGATGATCCAACAACATGGGCCCCTATCAATTTGACTGGCGCCACTGTTCGGCTTCGTATTCGAGAGGTCGGCAGTACAACTGTAAAGTCAACGCTGACAATGGCCATAACTAGCGCAACCACTGGAGAAGTAGAAACAGATTTTCCAACGGGCACGCTCGACACTGCTGGCGTTTTCGAGGCGGAGATAGAAGCAACCTTTGTGGACAACTCAGTCCAATCTGTTCACGAGCTGATCAAACTGAAAGTTCGAGAAGCATTTGGATGATTAAGACGTTTCTACAGCGCCAGATACTCAAGGCGATAACGGAATATCAGGGCAGAATAACTGCTGCTGATGTGAAGTTTGCGCGCATGGTCGCTTCAAATGTTCATCTAGATTCTGGTGGTGCTGTACCGGAGCCAGGCACATCGTTTGATGTGATGCAAATTACAGACGCTCAGTACTGGGCGCTTTCTAAGGTGTTCGGTGATGCAGCTGTGGTTACCGATCTAATTGCTAAGCTAGTTACCAAGCCCTTCTCTGAGTCCCCTGCGGTCACGGACACGACCATACTGTCTGTTGAGAAATCTATTGCAGAGTCTATTGGTATTACAGATTCTGCCGCTCTTGTTGCCTCGTACTTTAGGCTTTTCGAGGACACAGCTTCGATTACAGACTCTGTAACCACCGTTGCCACATACCTAAGAAGCTTTTCAGATGGCATTTCAGTAGCTGATTCTTCAGCCACCAATTTAGGTGCAAATGAATTAAGTGAGGCAGACTCTGCCGGCGCTACTGATTTGCATTCCCTGCTGTTCGGCAAAGGCATTTCAGATTCTGCCGGCCTAACTGACGCCTACGTTTTCAGTGTAATGAAATCGTTATCTGAGTCTGTCGGAATCACTGATTCTGTTAGCACAATAACAAGCTTCGTTAGGAATTTTAGTGACACTGTGAGTCTCGCTGATTCTTCATCGCAAAGCGGGACAGGCCAAAATTCTTATAACGACGCAACTGGGTTAACTGATTCTTTTTCATTCTCTTTTGAAAAGCCGCTTTCAGACTCTGTCGGAATGTCAGACGAAAAAGCTCTCGCCGTTTTCAAGCAAGAGGCTGAGACAGTTTCGATAACTGATGCTTCGTCATTTCTGGCGACAAAGCCGGTAGAGGACAGTGCCTCGATTATCGATGCGGTTGATTTGTTTACATCAAAAGGAATTAGCAGCGGCAATACAGTTGGCGCCACTGACTCCGCAAGCAAGGTGGTTTATCTGGTCAAGCCCGAAACAGTCGGCACGACGGATGACGCTGTTCTCCTTTTTAACAAAATTTCACAAGACCCAGTTGCCTGCACCGACGCTGGGCTTGTGTTGAGTCAGGGGTATGTAACAACCTTTGATTATTTCGCGAGTGACTACGTTGGTGCATCCGCAACTTTTTGAGGAACTAAATCATGGTTAATGATGGGATCAAGGTGCGGGGCGATTTAAGCATTGTCCTGCGAGGCGCTGACGGTGAAATCAAGGACGAGCGTTTGCTTACGAACCTGGTTGTCACTGATGGTTTAAATTTAATTTGTTCACGCCTGAAGGACGCTACTGCAAACGCGCCTTCGCATATGGGCATAGGAACAGGCACAACTGCTGCTGCTGCCGGTGACTCTGCACTAGGCACGGAAGCATCAGGTGGCTCTTATGCTCGCCAGAGCGTTGGTACTCCGACGCTGAATACGACTAACAAGTCGATTCAGTTTCAGAGCACGTTTGGCGCAGGTGTAGGAACCGGGGCTATCACGGAGAGCGGCATTTTCAATGCAAGCACTTCTGGTGACATGTTGGCGCGGGTTGTGTTTTCTGCCGTTAACAAGGGCGCTTCTGATTCACTTCAGATTACCCACACCATAACTCTGTCAGCTTCCTGATACTGAGGAACTAGCATGGCTACTATAGTCACGCGGAGTGGAAAGGGTTCACCTCTGACTAACACAGAGGTGGACTCTAACTTCACCAACTTAAATACAGACAAGCTGGAAGACGCAGCGGGTTCCGTATCGAACGATGGGAATCAGTATGTACGTCAAGACGGAGCGTGGGCGACGATTACAGCAGGCGCGTCGGTTACCACTTCCGCTTCCGCCCCTAGCTCTCCGTCTGACGGTGACCTGTGGTTTTCGGAAACGAACGGTGTCACTTACGTCTACTACAACGATGGCAACTCTAGTCAGTGGGTGGCATCAGGGACTCCCTCGGCATCGGTTGCAGGAGGAACTACTCTTGATGGATTGACCGATACCAGCTTGGGCACTCCGTCAAATGGTGATCTTCTTGTCTATAACTCATCGACATCCAAATGGGAGACAGGCGCTGCTCCGAGCGCTGCCGAGGCGGACAACTGGCAAAGCGACACTGGTGGCTATCAGTTAAATGGTGCGGCCCTTACTGGGAATTGGAACAGACTTGGCTCTTATGTAGGGACAGGAATGTCGGTCTCCAGCGGAGTTTTTACATTTCCGTCTACTGGGATCTACAAAGTACAAGCTGAGTTTGAATTCACTTGTTTTAGCAGCGCGGTCGAGGCCGCTTTATCGGTTACTACCAGTAACGGCGTTTCATGGGGCAACGTCGTCTCAGTAACCGGAACCTTGGGTGAAAGCACTTACGATATTAGTAATGGAAGTGCCACTTATATTTTTGATGTGACAAACACGTCTACCCACAAAGTGCGAATTTATGGAGTGAGCGCTAGTTCTGGTGATTCACTTGTCGCAAGACTTTATTTTGAGAGGCTAGGTGATACATGAGTTTAGATTTCCCCGCTAGTCCTTCAAATGGTGACGTTTATAACGGATTTATCTACGACTCTACGCTTGGCGTTTGGGATGTGGCGAGTAGCAGTGGCCTGTTCACCGTCACAAACAGCGGCTCTGGTGCTTATCTTTTTAGTGGCTCAGGAACGACTTCAGATTCAAATCCGACCCTATATTTGACGCGGGGGCAGACCTACGATTTTGAGGTCAATGCCTCTGGTCATCCTTTCTATATTAATAGTACAAGTGGCACGGGCACAGGAAACGCATATTCTGATGGCGTAACAAACAACGGCACCGCTGTAGGGACAATTACATTTACGGTGCCAATGGACGCGCCATCCAAGCTCTACTACAACTGCCAATACCACAGCTCAATGGCAGGGGAGATCATCATCCCCCGAGCTGCACAGCTCGACGATCTCAGCGATGTAGATACATCTACTTCTGCGCCAACAAATGGCCAGGCGCTTGTATGGGATAACACGGCTGGTAAGTGGGAGCCTGGCACCGTATCGGGCAGCAGCAGCTACTCAAATAGTGACGTAGACACACATTTAAATACCAGCACGGCTAACGCAAACGAAGTGTTGAGCTGGACAGGATCTGATTACGACTGGGTGGCACAGTCTGGCGGCGGTGGCGGCGGCGCGTCTGTCACAACGTCAGATACAGCGCCAAGCTCTCCGTCTGCTGGCGACCTGTGGTTCGACACAACCACTCTGCGGCTCTACGTTTACTACAACGACGGCTCTTCGTCGCAGTGGGTCAAGGCTAACCCTTCTGGTTCCCGCGACTCGAACACGTCTGTCGCAATTCAAGAAACCGCGCCGAGCAATCCCAGCTCGGGGGATATGTGGTTCGACCCCAACGCTCTCAAGACCTACATCTATTACAACGACGGCGATTCAAATCAGTGGGTGCAGGCCAACCCGACAGGTGGCGGTGGTTCAGGGTCAGGCGGAGCAAGTAACTCAAACATCATCGCCCTAAATATGTTCTTCGGAGGCTGAAATGGCGGCACCTAACATTGTAAGCGTTGCGACTCTTACAGCTAAAACGGCAGTGCAGGCTGTTGGAACCAGCGCCACGGCGATTGTCTCCAATGCGGCAAGCTCTGGGAAAGTAATCAAGATCAACGCGCTGTATATATCTAACGTGGACGGCACTAATAACGCTGAGATCAACGTAGACCTTTACAGGTCATCTACCGCTTACCACATAGCCAAAACAGTTGTGGTGCCAGCAGACGCGACCTTAGATGTAATTTCAAAGGCGATTTATCTGGAAGAGGGCGATGACTTGCGACTGACCGCAAACGCGGCGTCAGACCTTGAGGCCGTTTGCTCATACGAGGAGCTTAGCTGAGTGGCAGGCAACTCTGGCATAAAAGGGAAGAAACTCTCCACTAGCATTGGGTCTGCTAGCGGCATATTTTCTCTTGCCCAGCAGTTCAACGAAAACGGTTCTTCAGCGTGGCCTACCATTAACGTTCAAATTGAATATTTGGTGGTCGCTGGTGGTGGTGCGGGAGGTAATGGAGGAAGCGGCGGTGGCGGTGGCGGCGCAGGCGGCCTGTTAACTGCGACCAGTGCAGTTCCGGTAGGCGGTGTAATTACTGTCACGGTTGGATCTGGCGGCTCGGCATGGTCAACCGCTTATTCAACAACAGGAAATTCTGGGTTTGATTCAAAACTTGCGTGGAGCGGCAGTGATCAAGTAGTGGCGTATGGCGGTGGCTATGGGTCGAGTGCTGGGCCAAGTCCTTATCGTCTAGCGGGCGGAAATGGTGGTTCTGGTGGCGGAGCGGCGCAAAGAAACGGCCCCGAAGTTGGCGGAAAGGGTGTATACCCAAACAGTTCATATATTAACGAGCCAAGGCAGGGGTATGACGGCGGCGGCATCCCAAACTCGGGTTCAGATTTTGGAGGCGGCGGCGGTGGCGCGGGTAGTCAGGGCACCGATGCTAGCGGCAGTTCTAGCGGTGGGGCTGGCGGCGACGGAGCGCAGTCAAGCATTACAGGATCTTCGACTTATTACGCTGGAGGCGGCGGTGGCGCGGGAAGCTCTCAGGGGGCCGCAGGCGGGTCTAGTATAGGTGGCACTGGAGGAGGCTCAAGTCCGGGAACGGGCACGGTTCACGGAACAGCAGGCCAGATTAACACCGGAAGTGGCGGCGGAGGTGCTAATTACACCGGCACATCAGGTTCAGGCGGAAGCGGAGTGGCGATTATTCGGACGTTATCAACTGCATCCGCAAGTACTGGATCGCCAACCGTAACAACTGACGGCTCTTACAACATTTACACCTTCACCGGATCAGGGAGCTTAACTTTCTGATGGCTCACTTTGCTGAAATTGGATTACAAAACGCTGTGCTTCGCGTGATTGTTGTGAACAACGCAGAGCTAATTGATGGCGACGGCGTAGAGCAGGAATCGCTTGGCGCGGATTTTTGCCGTAACCTGTTTGGTGGCACATGGGTGCAGACCAGTTACAACGGGAACATGCGCAAAAATTTTGCTGGGCAAGGCTTTACTTATGACTCCGATAGAGACGCCTTTATACCGCCCAAACCTTTTGAAAGCTGGACACTGGACGAAACAACGTGCCAATGGGAAGCCCCGATAACGCACCCCGATGATGGGCAGATGTATTGGTGGGATGAAGCAAGCGGCATATGGACTTTGGTGAGTAAATAACCATGGCAGTTAATTTTCCAAGCAACCCCACTAACGGCCAGACGATTACCGTCGGAGGGATCACCTACGCTTACGACTCTACGCAGGGCGTTTGGTCTGATAACCCACAGGGTTTGACTCAGGCTATCGACGCGCTGACAGACGTAGATACGTCCACCAGTGCGCCCACCAACGGCCAGATACTTCAGTGGAATAGCACGGACAGCGAGTGGCAACCTGCAGACTCATCTGCTGGCGTGACGGTTTACGCAACGATTGATGACCTGCCGCTCACGGGCGTCACCGAGGGCTCTATGGCCCTGGTCGATTCTACTGACAAACTTTACATTTTTAGCGACACTGGCTGGTACTCAATCAGCATAGTGAACACTACGCCCTCTATTAGTGGCGTGAACGCAGCATACACCTTGGCCACCAACGGATCAGCGACGACAATCACCGTGACGGCCTCTGATCCTGAAGGCATCCCGATTACCTACAGCATTGTCAGCGATACGTCTGGAAACATTGCGACGGTTTCGCAAGGCACAGGATCGAACACCAACGTCTGGACTATCACCCCAAGCACAAATACTGCGAATTCAGGCAGCTTTACGCTGGTGTTTAGAGCCAGTGATGGGACAAATGTGGCGTCGGCAAGCTCTACGTTTACATTACTGTTCGAAATTCAACACAGTAACCGTACCACAGCACTTATTACTTCCGTGGGAGCAAATAACGCGGTCAATAACTCGTTCGACGACGCTTCTACCAATAATCACACAATCACCGCCAACGGAAACGTAACGCAGGGCACGTTTAGCCCCTATCGACATGGCGGGTATTCGACTTATTTTGATGGAACGGGTGATTTTTTAAGTATTCCAGATCATTCCGATCTTGAATTAGGCACAGGTGATTTTTCTGCAGAGGCGTGGATATATCTTGCAGGGTATCCGATTAGCTACGGAGGTTATTACGCTGGCGGCATAATGGGGAAAGACGCCTCGAGCGGTCGCAGCTATTCTTTTTCAGTAACGTCTAATGGGTCGTCGTATACCGGTCTGGCTTTGTATATGTGGACTGGAGGGAGTGCTTCCAGCATCACATATTCTGGCACACTCAATCTAGGTCAGTGGTATCACGTTGCGGTAACAAGATCGTCCGGCACTGTGCGACTCTTTTTAGACGGTCAAGTTGTCGCTACGGAATCTTCTGCTTTGAATTTTGCGCCTTCTGAAAGCGGCGTCGATCTTGTTGTCGGTGCTGGCAGTAGTTTTTCAGGCTACCAGTATCGCTTCAACGGATATATAAGTGATTTTAGATTTGTGACAGGCTCCGCTGTCTATACTTCTGCTTTTACACCTCCAGACGAGCGCCTTACGGCTGTAACAGATACGGCTCTGTTGACGTGTCACCTCCCATACATAGCAGACGGTTCAACCAACAGCCATTCGATTACTGTAAACGGGGACGCCAAGACAGAGCCATTTAGCCCTTTTGACCACAACGGCTATTCATCAGGTGGTAACGGCGGATCGATGTCTTTTGATGGAAGTGGAGATTACCTTGTAACGGGGGCTGACGCAGATCAATTCGTCAACTCAAACAATACAGGAACGATTGAGATGTGGCTTCGTCTCGATGCGTTTACAAGCCCGAGAACCACCTTGTGCGGACATTGGACTGGCAGTAACGGGTGGACATTTGATTTAGATACGGCTGGAAGCTTAGTTATAGCAACTAACGGGTTGGTGGTGGCCGCGGTTTCTACAGGGCTTACTCTGGGTCGATGGCACCACTTCGCTGTTGTAAACACTGGTAGCGCGATAAATGTTTTTACAGATGGCATCTACAAGAGCACACAATCAAACCCAAGCGTCAACTCCGCAAGCTCTTCATCATTGACTATAGGATCTAGATCAGATAACTCGCTACCCACAAACGGAATCATTGCTGACTTTAGGTTTGTGGACGGCACTGTGGTCTATGATCGCGGCAGTGCTTCCGTAGGCGATAAAGTGTTCACCCCGCCCACTGCGCCGCTCACGGCAATAACCAATACTGCCCTACTACTTAGAGGCACAGACGCGGCGATCATCGACAAGTCCCAGTCTGTAGAAACGATCACCCTAAACGGTAACGTTAAGTCGTCTACAACCCAAAGCAAGTACCTGACTTCTTCAATGTATTTTGATGGGAGTGGTGATTATCTAACGATTCCGTCAATTCAACTTGGCATATTGCCTTTCACTATAGAGATGTGGGTTCGATTAAGCGTCGTAACAACGTCATCAAATATTCCGTTTTTAAGCTCTGGCACTAGTTCATCAGTAGGAACCTTCCAGTTTGAAATTAGCTCCAATAGCAAGCTCGGATTTCAGTACGACTCACTATCGACCTTCACTACATCCAGCGGACTTACTGCCGACACATGGCATCACGTAGCTATTTCAAGGGCAGGCACTGGCACCAACGAAACCAAACTATTTTTAGACGGTGTGCTAGCTGGAAGCTCAACAGTAGCAAGCAACTTTAATAGTACTTCGGATATCTTTATTGGAAGGAACCGAGGCAACAGCACGTATGCAAGTGGCTACATCAGCGATGTCCGCATCACCAAGGGCTTTGCCCGTTACACATCTAATTTCACAGCGCCAACATCCGCGCTTGAGGGTTAATCATGGCCGCGTATAACTTTCCAAACTCTCCCTCGGATGGCGATACAGTTACCGTCAGCGGTGTAACGTACACTTATAGCAGCGCTAAGACTCGGTGGGATGGTGCTGCGGCATCAGGCTCAAGCACCACGGTATATGCAACGATTGACGATCTGCCCTTATCCGGCGCATCGACAGGCGACCAGGCTTATGTCTCAGGCAACAACCGCCTGTATCTGTGGAACGGGTCGGGCTGGTACAACATTGCGCTGATCAACACCGCTCCCAGCATTAGCGGCGCGTCGGCGTCCTATGCTTTAGCGACTGACGGCACCGCTACGACAGTCACCATCACCGCGACTGATCCCGAAGGCATTCCGATTACCTACAGCATTGCGTCGGATACCTCTGGCAACGTGGCGACTGTCACGCAGGGAACGGGGTCTAACACCAACGTCTTTACTATTACGCCATCTACAAACACGGCTCACGCTGGTACGTTTAGTCTGACATTCAGAGCGAGTGATGGCGTAAATATAGCGACGGCGGCAAGTAGCTTTACCTTGCAATTCCAATTAGCAAACAGCAACTACACCGCAGCATTAATTACCTCTGTTGGTGCTAACAACGCAGTCAATAATTCGTTTACTGACAGCTCATCAAATTCTCATACGATCACTGCCAACGGGAACGTAACGCAGGGCACGTTTAGCCCTTACCGTCATGGTGGGTATTCGACTTATTTTGATGGTAACGGCGACTATTTGGGAACGCCAAATATAACGATGCTTGCGGCGGATCAAACCGTCGAGTTCTGGGCATGGCATGAAGGCACAGACGGTGACGGAGTGCTAGGGTCTATTTCTGACACTACGTTTCTTATAGGCCTGGACAATGGCAGGCCTTATATTTGGGTGAATGGGCAAACTCTTACCAATATAAGCGGCTACACGATAAGTAACGGTCATTCGGCAAGTGGCAATACAGCGGTCAGTGACGGATGGCATCATTATGCGTATGACATTGATGTTGGAGCATCTACCACAACACTAACTACGTATGTTGATGGGTCTACTTATGGATCGCTTTCATGGTCAAACACCAGCTTAACATCGAGAGGCATAGGCAGAGGTTTATCTTCTGGCTTTGAAAGGTATTTCATTGGCTACATTGCCGACCTTCGTGTTGTAAGCAGTCGCTTATATACGCAAGCATTTAGTCCTTCAACAGAACGCCTCACAGCAATCACAAATACTAGCCTGCTTACCTGTCATCTTCCTTACATAGCAGACGGATCAACTAACAGCCACGCTATTACTGTAAACGGCGATACTAAAACAGAGCCTTGGTCTCCATTTGATTCGAGCACTGAGTACTCAACCTCATCAAACGGCGCATCAATTTATTTCGACGGGAGTGATGACCATGTTGCGTCGTCTAGCTCAAGTGGAGTTAGCGCCTTGGGCGGTGGCGACTTCTGCGTGGAGGGATGGATTTATCCTACGACCTCAAAAATATGCGCGATCGTTGATTACAGGCCAGATAACAACAACCCCAGCACTGCCCCGATGCTTTGGATAAATGCGTCCAATCAGATATATCTGTATCTGGGGGGGACTCAGAGAATTTTATCTTCTGATCTTGCTACGATAAATTCATGGACGCACGTTGCGCTAGTAAAAAACAGCGGCACAATAAAGCTCTACATAAATGGTAAGGCACAGACGGGGACGTATTCGTCCAGTGAAACTTTTACTACTTCTGCGTACCGTCCGATTATCGGTAGAAGTGGTTACCATTACTCAGGCAACTCGCCGAACCAATACTACAACTTCGCTGGACATATTTCTGATTTCAGAATAGTCGTTGGTTCGCCTGTTTATTCGGCAGACTTCACCCCGCCAACAGCCCCCCTAACGGCTATTACGAATACCTCTCTGCTTCTTAACGGAACAGACGCAGGAATTATCGACAAATCACAGTCTGTCAAAACGATTACCTTAAACGGCGACGTTAAGTCGTCTACGACTCAGAGTAAGTACCTGACATCGTCGATGTATTTTGATGGGACGGGCGATTATTTGTCTATGGAGGCATCAGACCGATTCGATTTTAAGTCTGGAGATTTCACTATTGAGGCGTGGTTTTACGCAACCGCCGCTGCGGCGGGAGCTGACTATTTTATTATTAGTTATGGCAGCAGCGGCACGTCCTTCTGGGCCATACAAATTAGGAATTATGCTGATGCAGGTTTGCATTTTGGTTGGTACGAAGGCACTGCAAAAGTGACGATACAGCAAGGCGCGGATTTTACCGCCACAAATCAGTGGCACCATGTCGCCGTAACCCGTAATGGGAATACGTGGAGAATGTATCTAAATGGTAATCAGGTTGGCTCTGATGTCAGCAACTCCGAAACAATTTCAGATTTTACTGACTCATTGCAGGTTGGAGCAAGCCCAAGTGAAACTGGCTCTAAGTTCTCAGGCTATATATCAGATGTTCGCATCACTAAAGGCTTGGCACGTTACACATCTAATTTCACGCCAGCAACAACGGCTTTACAAGGATAAGAAATGTTACAGGCATTGATAGGCCCAATAGCTAACTTAGCTTCAGGATACTTGAGTAATAAACATGCTGAGTCTCAGGCAAAACACAAAGCCAAAATGGAGGTCATTAGCAACACTGCTTCGTGGGAAGAAAAAATGGCAGAGGCTTCAGCAAACAGCCTCAAGGATGAATTTTGGACAGCTGTCTTGGCCATCCCGCTCCTCTGTGTTGGTTACTCTATTATCGTTGATGATCCCGATATTCTTATTAGGGTTTCTGACGGTTTTGATGCTTTGGATAGTCTTCCAGACTGGTATCAGTATCTACTGTTTCTTGCGGTATCTGCGTCATTTGGAGTGCGTGGTGCTAGTAAGCTCATGAAGCTTAGGGGTGGCAAATAGTGGAGTGCTACAACTGCCAATCCGAGCTTATTTGGGGTGGTGATCACGATTGTGATCGTAGCGAAGAGCACCTTATAGAAACTAATTTGTCATGCCCGAAGTGCAATGCATTTGTGTTGGTTTTGTGGGGAGAGGGAGAGAAGGAAGATGACACCCGAGCAGCTTAATGCGTGGCGAATTATCCCACGGCTTTTGATGCTGACGATGCTGATCATGACCTACAGGGTCGTCGAATGGTTCATGTCCTTGCCGTCTCCTAGCCTCGAGCAGGCCGGTCTCGTTTCAGTTATGACAGGGGCCCTGACAGGTGCATATGGCCTATTCCTGGGTAAGAAGGAGTAGTCATGGCTGCAATCCAAGTTACAGATTGCCGGGGCATGTCTAAAAAGATAGACCCAAAAAAGCTGCCTGAAGGGATAGCTCAAGCTGCCTATAACGTACAGTTTGGTCAGGGCCACATTCGCCCAATCAATCAGCCGTACAGCCCATCGCCTGCTATTTCTCTGAGTCTCGGCACACTTGGAAGCGGCCTCGAGACGATATTCAAAACTGCTTCTGGTCTTTGGATTGGGTTTAATCAATTCACCACGATTATGGAAAGCCCTGTCCCTGAAGATGCTTACAAGAGGATTTACTCGACAGGCCATACCGTGGGCGGCGCCTTGGAGCCTCGGGTGCGAGATGGCCAGTCTGCAGCAAACATGCAAAGCCAGCTGTTTAGACTGGGAGTTCCTAAGCCAGGCTCTGGCCCCGATGTAACTCTTGCGCCGCCATCTTCAGCAAATACTGCAACGGAAAACCCTATTACTAGGGCCTATGCAATTACCTATGTGACTGCTTTTGGTGAAGAGGGCCCTCCATCAGACCCTGTAACAGTTGATGTGTACACCGACCAAACCACAACAATTTATGCGGGGAACCCCCCATCAAGCAGAAATATTACAAGTATCAGGCTATATAGGACAGATGATGACGGCACATTCCGTGTTCACGACACGTATTCACTGAGCGCAATAGCATCCCCGGGGTTTACAGATTCTAAATCTGACTCGGAGCTTGGAGAAGAAATACCCAGCACGACGTGGAAAGAACCGCCCGGCAGTATTGAAGGCATCATGCATGCTGGCAATGGCATCGTCGCAGCTTTTTTGGGAAATACGCTTTTATTTAGCGAGCGTTACTTGCCTCATGCCTGGCCTGAAGAATATAGACTGACAACTAACTTTCCGATTGTCGCGCTAGCTAACTTACCAGAGGGCATACTAGTTTTGACGGAGGGCAAGCCTGCCCTAGCAACTGGCAATGATCCCAGCGGCATGACGCTTTCTGAGTTAGATTTTCCCCAGGCATGCATATCTCGAAGGGGCGTCGTCGAGATGGGCACATCCGTGATCTACCCGTCCCCAGATGGAATGATTCAGATAACAGCTTCCGGTGGCCGAAACTTGACTGAGGACGTGTTTACCGGGGATGACTGGAGATCTTACGCATTTACTGGGTCTGACAGGCTTCAGGGATTCTTTTGGGAAAACCAGTACGTCGGCTTTGATCAAACGGCAGAGTCTTCAAATGGTCAGACCAGATCAAATGGTTTTGTTCTAGACCCCCGCGGAGGAGGGGCAAGCTTTTCCTTTCTCGAGGGATCTTATGGCTCCGGTAGGGATTGGGGAAGAATTATTGCCGGATTTAATGACCTCAAGGACGACAAGCTTTATTTAGCGTCCGTGACATCATCTACTGAAATTGTTGAGTGGGCTGAATCTAGCGACATGCTCGAGGCAACTATAGATTCTGCTGTTTTCTATTCTCCTCGCCCCGTAAATTTTGGAGCGCTTAGAGTTAATGCTGAAAGCGTTGGTGGCTTTAGCGGAACTGCCACTCTTTACGGCATGGGGCAGTCTGGATGGTCAACAATTCAAGCGACCACTATCGACACGACAAATAGTGCGCTTGGAATGGGGCATGAATCTGACGCTGAGCAAATAGAGAGAATGCCATCAGGCACTAAACATAACGAGGTCTACATCAACCTGAAATCCGATAGATCCAGCGGCTCATCAAAAGGTGGCTGCTCCATGATCAAGTATGCGGAGTCAATGCAAGAACTATGAGGCTGAAGTCGCTCATCCGAAAGTCTGTGCCTAAGGTGCCTACTGATAGTTCAGGTCAGCAGCGCCGTTTTGCTGAGGCTGTATCAGACAATCTGGATACTCTGACCGGGCGACGAGGCAACTTGATAGACAGGGCTGTTACTTTCAGAGATCTCATCGATGTCGGAATACTGAAGAAATCTAAAAGTCTTACTACTTATGGATCTAATGCCGGCGACGATACTGGTGTAGTGCCCGATGACGATGAGTCTGGAGTAGATCAGCCGACAACTGCTACTGGTTTAACAGCGAGCGGTGGGTTTGGTGTTATTCAGTTGAACTGGTCTTTGCTTCAGTACTCTGGGCATGATTATGTAGAAATTTACAGAGCTCAAAAAACAGGAACAGCAGTACCTACACTTAGTGACGCTCAAGCAGGGGGCGTGTTTGACAGGTACTACGGAGATGCATACTTCTATCAGGATCTTCGAGTCGGCAGTAACGAAACGTATTACTACTGGGTCAGGGCAGTCAACAGAAACGGTGCAGCGGGCGGTTTCAGCAATGCTGCAAACGCAACCACTGCGATCGATTACATCCACGTTTCCGGCCTGATAGACGATATTCTTGATGACAACGTCAACTCTCTCGGCTTAAATACTGCCCTATCTAACGTATCAGGTGGCGGCGCTGGAACCCCAGCAGTATGGAATTCAACGACTACTTACGCAAAAGATAAGCTAGTCACTTATAACGGCAGAATATATAGAGCTACTCAGGGGTCTACCAATCAAACTCCGTCGTCTTCCAGCTCGTACTGGACGGATATAGGTGCTTATACCGTGATGGCAGACTTTGTTACTGCCGCACAAGATGAGGCGGTTACAACATCTGCAACTCTAGAGACGTTTCAAACTAACCAGGCCGCTACTAACAGTTCAGTTTCTTCGGACATTACTGCTCTAGAAAATACCGTTAATGATTCAACTACAGGGGTAAATGCAACCGCAACCGCTGTGAGTGGGCTAAGCACCTCTGTGGGTTACAACGCCTCAACTGGAGTGTCGTCCCTTGCGCAAGACGTTACTACGCTTTCTAGCACTGTTAATGATTCGACAACTGGCGTTGCGGTTACTGCAAGCGCGGTAAATGGAATACAGGGAAAGTATTCAGTCAAGATTGATAACAACGGCAACGTTGCCGGATTCGGTCTTATCTCTACAGCCAACACTGGTGTCCCAACCACTGGCACAGGTTCAGCATTTATCATCGCGGCTGACAGGTTTGCGATCAGCGCTGACTACAACACAAGCGAGACAGCTCTGTCTAGCGTAGATAAGTACCCGTTCAAGGTATTTACAGTTAACACAACGGTCAATGGAGAAACCATACCCCCGGGCGTTTATATCAAGGATGCCTACATTCACGATGCGCAGATCACTGATGCCAAGATTAAAAACGCGACAATCACCAGCGCAAAGATTGTCGGCCTTGAGGCTGGGAAAATCACCAGCGGAAATATTCAAATAAACAACTCTAACAACATTGCCATTTATCAAGGAAAGACATCTTGGGCGGATAATACAAATGGATTTTGGCTCGGAAACCTTAATGGATACGGCGCTTTTAGCATTGGTAATGCCACAAAGTATTTCAAGTTTAATGGCAGCACTGGAGTCTTTGAGGCGACTGGGGCAATCATCAAAAACTTGAGTGTTGATACTGCGAAAATAGCTGACGACGCGATCACTGTCCCAGACTCTGAAGACTTTGCGGCCCCATCGACCGAAGTCAAAATAGGGTCTAGCTCAACTTCATGGACTGAATGTGTTCGCATGTCAGTTGACTGGGGTTCTGGATGGCAAGATGTTAGGTCAGTTTTGATGTTTGGCAGGCAAAGGTTTGGAGGGGTGCTAGGGAGCCAACATCAATCCGGCATGCAGGAAAGTATTTTTATGCGTCTTAACAGAATAAACCCAACAACCAATGTTCCGGGCTCCCCAAGAGGGACGGTGTGGCAGGCGATAGATCGTCCTGGCCGCGAGGTTCAATATCAAACATTTGGGGAATTTCCAGCACCTTCACAGCAGACTGAAAATTACATCATCGAGGCGTATGCAACGTACAGCGGAACAGCTAGTCAGGGATATTGGAGAAGAGAAAGTGCTGGCATTGTTTTACAAGCGAGCAAGAAATGAGATTTACAGCTATTTTTTACGAACCTGATGGAAGAATTACCTCGGTTCAAAAGAATGCAACTGAAAATGTAGTAGGAGATAGAACTTATATAAAGGCTGACCTCGATGGTGAGCCTGATGACTTTTATGTTGTTGATGGCGAAGTACGGCCTAAGTTAGATAAACCTTCTGATGCGCATGTATTTGACTACTCATCAGCAAGTTGGGGCTTGGATATTAACGAGGCTAGGAGTCAGGCCTGGGGTCGCATAAAAAAAGATAGGGATTCAGAGGAGTTCAGCACATTTACATGGAATTCACACACATTTCAGTGCGATCAGGTAAGTCAGTTTAGGATTATGAGTGCAGTACAGAGCGCTCAAATAGATTCAACGTTGACCATGATATGGACTCTATATGACAACACTACGGTCAGTTTGAATGCGACAGAGTTGAAGCAGGTAGGCCAGGCGCTTTCGGCTCATATTGATGCGTGTCATACCAAGGCGAGAGCTCTCAGGTCTCAAATTGATGCAGCCACAACAGAGGTAGATCTGAACGCTATAACATGGTAGCAAGGTGAAGTTTGGCCGTTATGCGGTTAGAATGATGTGGCAACACCCCGCCCGTGGGGCAGATCGGGAAACTTTATATATATCAACGGATTGCGTGCGACCTCTGGTCGCGGCATTTTTCGTGCGTGGAGGCAAAATATGCCGATGGAGCCAGAAGACATTAGAAATGTCTGGCCAACGGTTCGAGAGGGCTTGGTTTTAGTTCAGGAAAAAACTGCCCCTCCTTGGATTCCAGAGGATGTTTACGCAGCGTGCGTTAACCAGAAGGCGTTCCTGTACATGGATCGCGAAAGAACAGAAAGAGGGTTTGCTGTAGTTCAGTCTCAGTATTGCGAGTTTGAGCGAATTAGTAAGTTTTTACTCTGGATTGTTTATGACCCTGAGTACGGCACAGCAAATCACTACGTTGATGAGTGGGAAGAATTGGCCATAAAGACGGGACACGACGCTGTCGAATTTGTCACCCCGATCGACGCCATAGGGCGATTGACCAAAAAACATGGGTACCGAAAGGTATCAAGTCTGTATAGAAAAGATCTCTAGGAGAAAGTTATGGGTGGCGGCGGCGGTGAAACACCAGACGAGACCCCAGCGTACAGGGCTTTAGCGGAGCAGACAGCCCAGTACTACAACCGATATCAGGATGTTTTCAGGCCTTTAGAGGATATGTACATAGCCCAGGTCTTCCGTGCTGATGATGAAGGTGCGTATGCGAAAGCTATGGATGCTGGGTCTTCTGCCGTTCAAAGGCAGTTTGACCCAAAGATTGAGCAGGCCGGCAGGAGAATGTTGGCTCGCGGTGGCGTCACGCCAGGGTCGGGTGCATTTGCTGGAGGGCTCGAGGACTCATATACGCAGCTTGGCACTGCTCGAGGCCTGGTCGCTGCAGACGCAGGTATTAACAACACCGATCGATTTTTGGGCGGCGTAAGCAACGTGGTCAAGATGGGCCAAGGAGTGGCAAGTGAAGCCATGCAGGGCCAGATCGGATTGGCTCGAGCAGCAGAGGACAAAGCGAGGTCTCAAGCGATGACCGCTTTTGCTGATAAGCAGCAGGGGGCCCAGATATTAGGTACCGGATTGGGTTTCGGGGCTGGCCTTGGCTTCAACTATTTTGGCCCTAATGACGGGAGCACCTAATGGACTTCAATACGCTGCTTGGGATTCTCGGGCCTGATGCGCGTCAGGCCGTATCTGAATTTTATTTCAATGAGGACGGTGTTCCGACGTATGGCGATGGTGGTCAGGCCCCCGTAGCGCCCAACATGAGAGGAAGAGGCGGCTTTGGAGGTTTTGGTATGCCCCCGGGGCGTATCAACCCAAATGCCTATTTGGGTGACGATAAAGAGGGCGCATCAAGATTGTTTGCCGACATCATTAGAGCACAAACCCAAGACTATCTAACACGCTTTGCGCCGATAGAGGACTTTCTTGCAGGCACCATTACCCAAAAAGGCACGACCTTTCTTGAGGGTGATATGCAGCGTACCCAGGACGCTATTCGCCAGGGGGCACAAAGTGCTCGAGATCAATATACACGCCGGTTTGAGCGGTATGGAGTGGCTGGTCGTCAGCTCGACAACAACCTCGCGGAAACCAGCGCCATGGTAGGCGGAATGAATGATGCAAGAGACAGGGATGTGGATCGCAAGATTGCGCTGCTTGGCGGTGGCCTCGGGTCGATCTCAATGAAATCACGTTCTCAGCAAGGAGGCACCGGATGACTCTTATCGCAACGGGTGACAATCTTAGAAACCGTGCAATGCTCGGTTTGCAGTACATGTCTGAAGAAGAGGCTGAGCGCGAAGCTATCCGTCAGCAGATGTTGATGCAGGAAAAGGCTCAGCGCGCAGCTTTAGCGGGTCAAATTGGCGGTATAGGTGGCGCCGCTGTAGTAAATAGGTACAGTGATGAAATTGGTTCTGGCATAAGAAACATGCTGGGCATGGGTGCGCAGCCTCCAGAATTGTCTGCCCTGACGCCTGCAGAGCGGACGGAGCTCAGCCAGCAGCTGGGTTCTCCAATTACGCAGCAATCAACATCTCAAGCTCTTTCAGCAGCAGGGAGCCCGGCGTATCAAGCGCAGGTAGCAGACTTGTTGGGAAGGTCTTCAGCCATAACTGGCCAAGCTCTTACAAGCCAAGCAGCTCCGCAGGTACTGGGACAAGGTCTCAATGCCGCTGCAGCAGTCAGTCCTGAAATTGCTGCCGCTGCAGGATCCGCGGCGCCTTCAGCTGGATCTATAACGCTTGGAGGCACTACTACATCTCTGAGCGCAGCGGCCCCGGCAGCACAGGCAGCGTCAGGGGCAGCTGCTACGGGTGCCGCAGCAGGGAAATCCGCAGCAGCTGTTCAAGGTGCAGTTGCCACACCCCCAGCGGGCTCCCTGACACTAGCAAAGATTGCCCCGCCCTTGGCTATTGGCCTCGGCGCCTTTTTCTTACTTAACGCACTGTTTGATTAGGAGATAATCATGGTTCGCAGATATTACGGCGGCATCTCTTCAGCAGGTGGAATAGCCGAGGGCTTCGGCCAGGGATTCAGTGCTGCTCGAGGGCTGATTGCCGATAGGGAACAGGCTCGATTCAACCAAGCTAGATTGGACGCAGACGCAGAGGCGGCCCGACTAACTCAAGAATTTAGATCAGATCAGCTGGCCAACGAGGCTGAAAGACTTCGTTTGCAGACTGAAGATAATCGCCGTACTGAGGAGTTTAGAGCTGAAGAAAGAGCTGCTAACGCAGCGGCAAGACAAGCCGAAGCAGAGGCAAGAACAGCCAAAGCTGAAGCCGAAGCCGGCCTGAGAAAAGTTCAATTATCAGCAGCACAAGCACAAGAGGCTCAAGCTAAAGCGGAGAGGGATAAGCTAGACGCACAGGCTAGAGAGGAGGATGGAATAAGAGCCCTAGGTCAATTAGATGCGCTTTTGAAAAATGCAAAAAGCAGGAGGGTGTCGCCAAACCTCGAGACAGTTAACGAGTTATGGAAAAGAACTCTCGGCACTAGCGTAGATCTTAATGTTATTTTGGGCGCTGATTATCAAAGTGACATTGCAAATCTTACTAACGTGATAAGCCAAAAACTTAGTAACAGAGAAACGATCGATACGTCTGACCCCTTAATACGTTCAGGGGTGGACGCATTAGTTAACTCAATGGGTGGAAAGATGATCGGCCAGGTTGTGGACGACACCTTTTTAAACGCCCCCCCAGAGTTTCAAACAGGAAATTTCCGAGTTGTATCAAGGGAAGCCCGGGGGATAGATATTACCGAAGGCCCTGATGGATTGATGTTTTCAAGTGATGTTTTGGTGACCCTCGAAAATATAAACAAACCGGGAGCGCAGGTTCATTATCTTGCGCCCCTCACTGACGGCAGAGACCCGTCCTCTACGCAGCGCGTTGAAGTTCCTATTACACAGCTTATTGATGGCATGGCGGGACAATCGATACTTATTGACACAATGATGAGAGATTTTGATGAGCCTATACGGCGCGCAAAAATCGCAGAAATGGGGGGGGAGGCAACATTCCGCCAACAAGTAAGTAGAGAAATAACATTCATTACTCAGGAGCTTGAGAACACGCCCTCAGAAGCTAGAACTTTAAGTGGAAAAACTACGGAGGAGCTTCTCAACTCTCCGCTTGAAATTCAGCGTCTTGCGGAAGATAGGGTTCTTGGGTTCGGCAGAAAAACAGGGCGATACAACGACCAAGCAGATCGACAGTTAATGCAGATCAGAGGAATCCTTTCCAGGGATCCGTTTACCAAAAGATTCAAAACCGCTAATGCAGAGGGCCAGCCAACTGTTGATTTACAGTTTTCTGAAGAAGAGCTATTTAAGATTGCTGCAACCTTGAGTGACGAAGACGGTTCGGTCACTAAAGCAACTAGGGATTTGATTCGGGAGTTTGCTGAGAAAAAGGGCGCGGTCGATAACAGCGTATTTAGTGGTTCTGTCGACTCTCGAATTCCCACATCGGAAATTACTCGAAGGCAAGCACTTAGCCGGGCCCTTGATTAATGGCTTTGTACAGCTACCGACCCGGTGATAGCCGCGGATTCGCCCAGAAAGAAGAGGAGAAAGACGAGGATCTTCTTCAGTTTCGCGCGGGAGTGTCTGCCGGTGTCGATACCACTATTGGCACACTTGCTGGCGTCCGGTCGTTGTTTA
>MDTG01383258.1_pt1 | contig 36230 bp, 56 predicted proteins | sample 811421 | NCBI WGS metagenome assembly MDTG01 (sample SAMN05326645, study PRJNA326480) | marine metagenome | isolation source: seawater | place: Pacific Ocean: South East | collected 2011
ATGTCCTGTAGATTGTATATTTCAAATTAAAGATGGAGTAACTCAATGGTGTGAGATTGATCTGGAGACTTGTATAGGTTGTGAACAATGTATTCATGTTCCCGGCGGTAAGGGTAAAATATATGATCTTAAAGTTTGCCCTTGGGATGCGATTGAGATGGTTGCTACTGAAGAAATAGCAGTAGCGCAAGCTGATATGGGTGGGCCGCCAGATTATATAGATAAAAATTGGGATAGATTGGTTGATATTGCACAGAATATAGCAAACTTAAAAGGTAAAAAATGAATTTTATAATTAGATTAGTATTAAGTATTTGTTATTTTTTATTAGCAATACCTACTTGCATATGGCTTTTAATATCAAAAAGGATTAAATAATGGACAGGATACATCCGGCGACATGGATATTATGGGGCTTGCTAATGATAAGTATAGCCACCAACTGGGTACAATGGTCACAAATGAAAGAACTTGAAAAAGAGATTGCACCCGTTATAATAAGACCACAAATAAGAACTTTTGAACTAGCACCAGAAGAAAGAATAATATAGGGGGCGTAAAGGTTTCGACAGGTAGATAGAAGTATGGATCGCATCGAGTAGTTGATCAAGAGGCTACTTTAAAACTTGATTACATTTTAATTGCCGATACTTCTGTATTAGCACTCGCTGCATAGTGAGCGGGGTTTCCTAAACCCTGTTGCCCAATTAGGATGACTCCGATAATCGGATAGGGTATTACTCCTGAATTAAATGTAAAAATAAGTGTAATCACTTTGACGCAGGAAAGACTGATAGCTTTGCTATTTGTGTAAATAACAAATAGATAACGATGTAGAAGTTTATATGGAATTTATACTGGACAGGGGTTCGACTCCCCTCGCCTCCACTGAAGGGTGTTATTATGAAGATTATAGAAGATTCTTTACATCACTTAGAAGAAAATGATATGACTTATTTTGACCATCTAAAATTTGCATCTTACCATTCTTTTCTGTGCATAAAGGCGGCATTGTATTTGATTATACATTCAGTGCTGCCGTGTTTTTTTGGTGGAACTGGTTCTAATCTTGTTACAAAGATGAGTAAGTATTTTACAATAAGAAATTACAGTAAGAAAAATGAACAGACTTTGTAATTCTTTTACCCCAAATACTAGCGAAAAGTCCAAGTTTTTTGGTTTTGAAATAAGAACCATAAGAGAGGAAGAGTCTCTAGAAGGTGGCACTTACATGAGGACGATAAAAACTATCACTGATTTTAATGATGATGAAAATTCAGTTGGTTACGAAGTTTTCTATCGTATATACGGTTTGTACTTTTATACTCAAGATGATAGCTCTAAATATAGGCAACTAAGAGAAACACACATAAAAGACTTTTTTAAAATTGAACATGCACAAAAATTTTTGAGCGACTTGACAGGCGACCATGTACACATCTACTCATATTAGAAAAATATCAGCTTCAGACAACATAGAAGAATATCTGAACTGTGTTCAAGATTTGATGCGAAGCGGCACAGAAAACGTGTCTAATATTAAGCTAAAGTTGAAAAAACAAAAAGACGATTATGAAACTTATGTATACGTGTTAGATGGCGAGATTGTTGGCACTATTTCTATGCTCTTTGAATACAAGCTAAGGTACTCTAAACCCAAGGCTTATATAGAAGATGTTGCAGTAAATAGGGATTATAGAGGCATGGGTATTGCTAAAAAATTAATTAATTTCTGTTTTGGGGTTGCAAAGCAGAGACAATGCTATAAAATAGTATTGAGTTGTGACGACTCTCTCGTTGGTTTTTATGAACAGCTAGGATTTAGTAAAAAAGAAAACTTTATGTCCTACTGAATTGAATGTTTTACCTTAACTAGAAAGATTGATAATGAATAGTAAGAGTTATTTTTTGGTCGCGGCATTTGCGAGTTTTGGATTGAGTGTATCACTTTGGTTTCTTGGCGATCAGGAAGTCGCTAGACAGCAAGGTATTTTTGTCGGGCTGTGGGTTCCTAGCATTCTAACTCTGGGAACATACTTTTGTCCTGCCTGTGATAAGGATTAATTATGGATAATATGACACTGTTTTTCTGCGGTGTTGTTGTAACCCTCATCGCAGGAATGGGAGTAATCACAAGTGAAGTCTTTCTTGGCTACAAGCGTTTTATGCGTAAGTACAAAAAGCAAGACAAGCAACAAAAAGTATTTAAATTCAAATGAATACTGGCTCTATAGTTCAATGGATAGAACATCGGTCTTCTAAACCGACAATGTGGGTTCGACTCCCGCTGGAGCTATTACTTTAAAAAAAGGAGAAATGATATGGATGAACTATTGAGAGAAGTTTTTTGCGCTGGTATAAGAATGGGATATGGTACGGTGGAATGCACTATATTGAATGAACCAGACCCAGATAACGCTAACGAGTTCTTGGACGATCACTTTTACTGTGGTATGCGATGGCAAGAAATAACCCAAGAGCATAAACTTCGTTCTTTAAAAAAAGTATACAATGAACGAGAAACAATTATTCTTGAAAAAGCTCCAGTGGAATTACAAGCAGCGGCACTTTATCTTCTAATTGATTTTCAAACTACAATTTCTCCTTGCGCCTCCTTGGATTACTGGTGGTTTTGGGGTGATGACTGTGTTGAGATGGGGGCAGAAGAAACAGATGTTGCTAAGTATCTAGATTCACTTTATGAAAAGGATAAAATAAATGATACATAACATTGGAATTGTTGGTCAGGGTTTTGTTGGTAGTGCTGTAAGAGATACCTTTTGCAGCACCCATAAGGTTATTGCTTATGATAAAGACCCAGCAAAACGTACAAAGTTTATAGATACTTTTGCTATGCTTGTTAATATGTCAGATGTTATTTTTTTGTGCGTCCCCACACCCATGAAAAAGTCTGGTGAATGCGATATATCAATTGTGGAAGATGCATTGGCTCATCTTAATATGTGCAATAAGATGATTACCGTATTAATAAAGTCAACAATACCACCCGGAACGACAAGATACCTAAATACAAAGTATGCAAATCTAAACATAGTATTTAACCCTGAGTTTTTAACGGAAGCAAACGCCTTTCATGATTACAGCAATCAGGATAGAGTCATACTTGGTGGTGGAGAAATTATCACTCAAGATTTAATAAATATGTTCAAGAAACAATTTCCAAAAGCCGATATAATTATTACAGAACCAGAAGTAGCAGAGATGGTTAAATATACAACAAACACATTTCTATCTACAAAGGTTGCATTTGCTAATGAAATATATCAGATATGTCAAAAACTAAATATAGAATATGAAGAGGTTATATCACATGGCACAAAAGATAATAGATTGGGTGTTTCACATTGGGGTGTTCCCGGCCCTGACGGTGATTTTGGTTATGGTGGTCATTGTTTTCCTAAAGACATTGCAGGATTAAAATATACCGCAAATAAATTAGGGGTTGACACAAAGATTCTAGATGCTACAATTAGTAAAAATGATGAAGTCAGAAAAAACAGGGATTGGGAAAAACAAATAGGCAGAGCAGTAACGGAGTAAATATGTGCGGAATTTTTGCCACTAACGGTGGAACACTTTATAGAAATATTGAATTGCTCAAGAGTCTTGAGTATAGGGGCTATGACAGTACAGGATTTGTTTATGTGACTAAGGATGGTCATATAGGCACAGAAAAATCTGTCGGTAATGTAACAAAGTTAATGTTATCATTCAAGGATGAGGACGCAGAAGTTGTTGCCTTTATGGGGCATACACGCTGGGCTACTCATGGTAAAGTGAGTAAGATGAATGCTCACCCACATTTTGATAGCACTGGAAGATATGCAATTGTGCAAAATGGCATAGTTGAAAATTATCTAGAGCTAAAAAATAAATATAACTTCACCGATTTAAAAAGCGACACAGATACAGAAGTGCTGATTAATATTATCGCCAGTAAGTGCGATGAATTAACACTGCCAGAAGCAATAGCGGAAACTTTTAGAGAAGTGCGTGGAGCAAATAGTATTATCGTTCTCGATGTAGAAAACCCAGAAGAGTTTTATATGTTAGAGCGTGGGTCAAGGCTTGATTGTTTCTGCGAGGAAGATGAAGATAGAAAAAGATATACTAACGATGACGAAAGATGTATCAAACAAGTATATATCAGCAGTGGACTTCTAGATAATCCTAATAAATCTAAGTATGGATTCTATTTATCATTTGGTGGTGATAACAAAATGGCTAGAATATGCAATGAAATAAAAGCAGAGTCACAGTCTAGTATTAAAAAATCTTTAGCAATGAGTGATGATGATAAAGGTATACCAGATAAGGGTGACTATGACACTTATATGCTTAAAGAGATATACGAACAACCTAAAGCAGTAGAAGATTTACTTAGGGGTAGGGTTAGAGATAATGATGTTATATTTGGTGGACTTTCTAAAAGAAAATGGTCTAAGTTAAATAGTATTACTATGCTAGCTTGTGGCAGTAGTCTACATGCTTGTAAGTTTGGTCAGATGTACATAGAAGATTTAGCAAGAATCAGGGTACATGTAGAACAAGCGGCAGAGTTTAGATATAGAAACCCAGTTATTAACATCGGAACTGAGATAGACCCAGACGATCATACTGGAAGACGTATAAATGCTCTTAATGAACTTTATGTTTTCGCTTCTCAGTCTGGTGAAACAGCAGATGTTCTAGAAGCCTTATCTTATGTTGGGCAACAATATAGTGCAGTAGATGAGTTAGGTATTTGTAATTGCCCCGGATCGACACTGGCAGAAAAAACTTGGGGTGGCATATATACTAGAGCGGGAGTAGAGGTTGGTGTCGCTAGCACAAAAGCTTATACCAATCAAGTGGTTACTATGCTGCTGCTTGCAAAATATCTACAATATAGAGGATGGGAAGAAATGCACAGTTATAGTTGTCGCCACGAAGACGAATTGCTAACAGAGATACAAAAAATCCCACAAAAGATTCAAAAGGTTTTAGATGATAAAAAGATGCACAAATATATTAGATCAGCAGCAGAACGCATAGCCGAAAAACAAAGTTGTTTATTTTTGGGTAGGGGATACAACTGCCATACAGCCTCTGAGGGGGCTTTAAAAATGAAAGAACTGGCATATATACACGCAGAAGGTTATTCGGCGGCAGAAATGAAGCATGGGCCTCTAGCACTAATTAGCGAGAACATGCCGACCGTGGCATTCGCAAGCTCAGATGATCAATATGAGAAAACTCAGAATAATCTATTTGAAATTTTGTGCAGAGGTGGTAAGATAACTTTGATAACAGACAAGAAGATGGACGATCTTGATATTGATCAAATAATCGTTCCAAAATCTAGCAAGTATGTAGCACCTATTATTTTTAATGTCGTGTCTCAATTACTTGCGTATGAAACTGCTATGATACTAGGAAAGAATGTAGATCAACCTAGAAATTTAGCAAAAAGTGTGACAGTTGAGTAGATTTGAACTATAATAGTATTGAGCGTTTGCTTAATACGTGTTTTAACGAGTTTTAAAAGGAGCATAATAAATGTTGAATAACAGAATCATTTTGAAGGGTAATCTAACACGCGATCCAGAATACAAGACAGTATCAGAAAAAGAACTGGTAACTTTCAGGATTGCTGTAAATGAATCAATTGGACACGGCAAGGAGGAAACAATCTATCTAGATGTAGATGGTTGGGGAAGTCATGCATCATATTCAAAGAATGTAGACTTGGTTAAAGGCGACAGGGTTATTGTAGATGGTCGTCTTCGTCAGAGAAGCTGGGAAGATAAAGAGGGAAATAATCGCATTTCCTATAGTGTGCTTCCTAGTACATTTTCTAAGGTTGTAAAACCGGTCAAAGAAACAGCGTAAGTTTGGGGGAACGGTAGGGTGACAACGTAATCAAACACATATTCTTATTAATGAAAACTTATTATTAATATGTTACGTGTCACCTTACCGTCTTATCTAAAATATGAATAATAAAACTCTACAAATAAAATTATCTTCAATAGAAGATCAAATAGCAGATCTTTTCGAGAGACTAGATCGACCTTCAGTAAGTTCTTCGGATATAAAAGAACTAGAAAAAAAAATAAAGAAACTACAGAAAGATAGAAGTAAAACTCACAGAAAACTACTATCAAATGAACTATCTTGATTTTTTCATAACTGCGATACCATCTATGGTATTTGGGCTTTACTTTCTTACAGGTCTGTGTTATACTATAAAAGGTGACATGCCTTGGGCATTGGTTTGGTTTTCATATGCCCTAGCTAATCTTGGACTCATAATAATAGGATTGAGAAGATGAATAATAATCAAATGATAGAAAGCTCCAGCTACAGTATTCCTGAATATAGTGTTCCGGGGCGTTTGTTCCTAATTAATAATTGGGAGGAAAGAAACCCTACTCCTAATAGTGGAGTTCTCACATTAGCTATTCCTAGAAATGAATATGGGGCATAAGTAATGAACAAAAGAAACAAGGCGCGAAAACTCGAAACAGAACGTAGAAAAAAAGTAAAAATCATGCACCAAAAAAAAGCTGAAAAAGAAACAGAAAAAATGCAGCATGAAGTCAACAAGCTATCTAATCAGAATTGCCATATAGTAAAAGAAACTTCTGAGAGAGAAAGAAATAGAATAGCATTGTCTATGCTGCCAAAAGAAAAAAAACCTATAGAAGATATTAGAAAATACCGAAAACAAAGAAGAAAGAAATTGGAGGCGAAACATGGAAAACACAGGTAATTTTACAAGCACTCTAGCTACGGGATTTTTATTTTTTTTACTGTTGCCTACATTTTGCAGGATTTTACAGCATATGATTGGCTCATTTGGGACAACGACAATTATTATAGATTCAAATAATGAAGATTATATCCCGGCTCCTGTTATTAATCACACTGTAAATTATGGATCAGAAGCCCCTAAAAAGAAGAAACAAAAGAAAAAGAAGCAGAAAAAAGAAGACATTAGCTCAGTATTTGGTATTGAAAAAATACAACCACTAGCTGAAACAGACAGGGAATTAAGGGATAATTGCCATAAGGCTCTAATGAAACTGGGCTATAAATCAAGAGAAGCCAAGGGTATAGTAGCTAAATTGTGTATTCAAAAGTGCTACGAAAGCGAAGATGACCTATTGAAAGACTGCTTAAAGGGTAAGTAATGAAGAAGATAATATCGGAAATGGATGATTCATTACAGAGTTCTATCAACTCTATGGTGTACCAAACTGAAAAATATAAGTTTGAGACAATACCAGAAATCAAGATAAGCGAATCTGAATGGAAGGGGTTTTTGAAGCCCCCACCTAGTAATACAGCAAAATCTGTACGTGCAGATTTAGAAGAATTATCTAACATGACTAGGAACAGAACCACAGAACAAAAGTCTTTTGCGTTAAGGGTTGACGATAAGGTAGAGTCTATATTTAAAGATTATTTAGCTAGCGTAAATCTTAAATATCCTGATAAATTTGTTGAAGAAGCTTGGAAAATATATTACCCCTTGACCACAAATATTAAAAATTATTTCAACAGAGCAAGACCGCAGCAACTAGCCCCTAAATATGGGGTAGTATTAGATGCGATAGTCACCCCGTCTTCTAAGACCCCTTCATATCCGTCAGGTCATTCTGTATATGGATATATACTGGAGAATGTTCTAAGCGAAATGTATCCTTTACATATTAGTAAATTTCAAGAAATATCTGAACATGTGGGGCTTTCTAGGAAGATATTGGGTATACATTATCAGTCAGATATTGTAGCTGCCAGAAAACTCACAGAATTGATATATCCAATTATTAGAAACCATTTACTCACAAATAATATACTATATTCAGACTAGGAGAATAAAATGCCACTTCCAAAAAAAGGAGAAAAAGAAGATCGCAAAGAGTTTATGTCTAGATGCATGGGCAATAAAGATGTGCAGAAAGAATTTAAACAAGATCAAAGAATAGCATACTGCCTTAGTAATGCTGGATATAGTCCTCTTGAAGCGGCTGATTATAGGTATAATTATGATACTTATGGATTTGTAGAAGAATTAGATGAAGATAATTTCTACATTCCAGCAGAAGCTGAATATGAAGATGTTGGCGAAGAGACAGAAGAACATGATGTTGCTTCATTGTGGGAAAACATTAGAAAGAAAAAAGAACGTGAAGGCAAAAATTACAGGCCAGCTAGAACTGAAAAAGAAGGCAGACCTACTCAGGAGCAATTAAAAAAGGCACAATCAGATAAACCGGGGCCAAAAGACCCAAGAAGAACGCCAGCACCTAAGAAGGATCAAAAAAGAGGATCAAAAAAGAATAAACCAGATAGTGCTAAAAATCCAAGCGGTAAAATTACTTTCAGCAAAGAAGTTACTGCCCAGCTATCTAAAAAGGTTGCAGATCATAACGCAAAAGGTAAAGGTAGCAAGGCAACTCTGGGTATGTTAAAAGCGGTATACAGAAGGGGTGCTGGTGCTTATTCCACCTCACACGCCCCCAAAATGAGCCGTCATGGTTGGGCTATCGCTAGAGTCAATGCCTTTTTAACACTTTTAAGAACCGGTAGACCTTCTAATTCTGGCTATACGCAAGATAACGATTTACTACCAAAGGGACATCCAAAAAAATCTAAAGCAGAAATGTCTCCTAAGCAAAAGAAAGCTCTTGATAAAAATAAAGATGGGAAAGTTACTAAGGAAGATTTTGAACTTCTGCGAAAAGAACGTAAAAGCGAATCTTCTGAGTATCAAGGCCGTAAGGTAACTCTTAATAAGCCATTTAGAACTCCAGATGGCCCTAAAAAGTTTAGTGTATACGTTAAGAATAATAAGGGCAACGTAATTAAGGTCAACTTTGGTGATCCTAATATGGAGATTAAAAAGGACGATCCAGCAAGACGACGAAGTTTTAGAGCGAGACATAAGTGCGACACAGCCAAAGATAAAACGACCCCGAGATACTGGTCGTGCAAAAAATGGTAAGCTTTAAAACATTATTTATAACGCTTGCGTTATTTACTGCGTGTTCTACTTGCGCCGCTGAAAGTTTATACATTTTTAGCGCCAGCTGGTGTCCACCTTGCAGAAGACTAAAATCTTTTCTTGTCCAAGACAAAGATATAAAAAAACAATATGATATTACCTACATTGACATAGATAAATTTCCAGAATTGTCAAAAAAATATCGTGTCAAATCTGTCCCTACGACTATAATATTAGAGGAAGGGACTGAAATGAAAAGGATAGTTGGATATAATTCTGGATACAAGACGCAATTAATTAATTACAAATTGGAGAAATTGAAAAATGATTAGTCATGATAATTTATATGAAGCTTTGACATATATGAAAACTAAAGATGATGTATGGGAAAGGCTAAAGGCAGATTTTCCAGATCAAATTGCAGATCTGACATCGTGGAAAACGAATCCAAACTGTTCCTGCGGCGAAAGATTAAGTCAGTTTTTCCATCAGCAGATAGAGGCTAACCCAAATGTTCTAGACAAATATATCACTGATTGGAATGAGTTTAACGCATTCTCACAAAGGTCTAGAGAAACAAGACAAAAAAATATGCTAGCAGGAAAGCTTGTTGAAATAGATAAGGGTACGGAAGCTTGGGATAATTTTGTAAAAACTTTAGCTGGCAAGCAGTTTCAAATGTTCAGTGTTGTAGAAAGAGAAGATAAAGTCGCAATATATTTCTTGTAATTATGAGCGTAATAGATATACTAGAAGTTACAATCGCTATAATTTTAGCCAAGTTAATATTGAGGATTTTATGGATACGATAATTTATTTAATTTGTTGCTTGGGTGTTTCATACGCTTGGAGTGACACAGATGCTAGTACACCTTTTAGAAATATGGTAGCCAGAATACCATATATAAGAAAACCTTTACTATGCCATGAGTGTGCTAGCTTTTGGATTAGTCTTTTTGTAAGTCTATTTTTTAATCCACTCAATGATCACGGATTTATCATAAGCAATATTATACTTGCTTTTTGTGGATTCTTTGTGAACATGGCTTTTGTTAGGTTGAAGTTAATACCATATAGATAGGATATAAATGGATATTACAGTATTTATTGTTGATGGTGGAGAAGAGAAAAAATCAGTCGTGGGCCACAAGAGAAAGCATTATTATAATGCGGAAGATGTTCTAGCAAAAGAAATGCAACAATATGATATATCTGGCAATATAGTTAAATTAGACCCAGAGGAACCCCTGCCACATAAAACAGAATCTAATCTAAATTTAATTCTTGACACATCACTGATGGTGAAAGAAGATACTATAAACCATCTCATCTCTTTAAATAATATGTTTAGAACAGCGGGTATTTTTTGCGGCCCTGTCTATCAAAAAGTTGAAGAAATTTCTCAACAGAATCCAATCAACGATAAAATGCATTCTTCATATTATTCTTATGATTTAAATTTTGGCGGTACTGAGGTTTGCAATATTAGCAAAGATATTAATTCATACCCCAACCTAGTTGGATGCTGCGTTACTAAAGAAGCTTATAATAATTATATTATTAACCCTTTAATTAAAAGCAGATTTTACTCAAGAGATAATAGGATGTTTATCTCTAAAATATCAGAAAGATATGACTTGATTTACTCTAAGGGATTTTCTAAAATAAAAAACCTAACTACTGCTGATTTTAGCATTACTGCTGTATCAAACTATTATTATAATTTAGGTTTTCAAGATGGTTCAGTTTTAGCTTCTAAAAATGCAGACCAAAAACAATTGGAGATTTGGAGAAGGTTTGTTAGTTCCCCAGAGTTGCTTGATAACGAATTACCCAGATGGTTATTCAGAGTAACAGCAGAGGAGGGTTCTGAGCATTTAGAACAATTAGTTCTCTTAAAATGTAAGTATCAAATTGGATTCTACGAGGGGATGCTTGGAAAAAATGTATTATGATACGTCTAGATTTATCAAACACTTCCGGGTTTGGTCATCATTATTCCGGTTGGTCATTCTGCATGTCTCAACTATTTTCTATACACTCTGATAATGGGATATTATTCGATGACTTTGTAGAGAGAGCCTTTTGTTGGCAGCAAAATGAGTATTATACTGGAGATGATTCATATCATATTCCATATAAAAGAGATTGGATTGGGGTTATACACAATCCCCCAGATGTACCCAGTTGGTTCGACAGTTATAACTCTCCACAGGCTATTTTACAAAGGCCATCTTTTGTGGAATCGTTGAAAAAATGCCGATGCTTAATAGCGCTGTCTGATTATTTGGCTGATTGGATAAGACAAAGGGTTAGCGTTCCTGTAATATCTGTGAAACATCCAACTTTTATACCAGAAAAAAAGTGGAATAAACATATTTTTCTTAGTCAACACCAAATTCCCGTAGTTCAAGTTGGGTATTGGCTTAGAGATTTATTGGCAATAAGAAATCTAAAGTGTAATAATTCGTATCAAAGGATGTGGTTGCCAAGCGATCATGAATATGCCATAAAACTTCTTGAAATACAAGAGAGACATACTTTAGATAAATATGAAAAACAATACACTTGGTCTGGTGTGACAATGTTAGATAGGTTGTCAGATGAACAATACTGTAATCTAATGAATAGATGTGTAGTTTTTTTGAAAATGTATGACAGTTCAGCCAATAACGCTGTAATTGAATGTATAGCAAGAAATACACCAATACTTGTAAATAAACTTCCAGCGGTAGTGGAATATCTTGGCGAGGACTATCCTCTATATTTTACAGATATACAAGATGCTCAAGATAAGCTGCACGATAAACAAAAGATAATTAAGGCTCATGAATATTTAAAAAACATGGATAAAACTTTTCTGAGTGGTAGATATTTTGCCATTGATCTTATTAATAAATTAGAACAGGTTTTATGATGGCTAATTCAGAGCATTTAGATAATTTTGTAGACTTTATGTTTTTGGGCTACCCTAAAACGGGTACGTCTGCTATATTCTATTTATTAGATCAGCACCCAGAACTCAATGCATCCAAAGAGAAAGAAACTAGATTTTTTTCATGGGCTAATCATATGGCTCTACTACAAGAGTCTCCCACGGGATTAAGAAAAAAGTACATGAATTTTTGGGACTTAGACCATAAAGGTTTAAAATATGAATTTAGTCCAAACTATTATACAAGTTTCTCTCAAAAGATGATAAAAAAAGTAAAACCTAAAAATAAGAGAGTTAAATTACTATTTGTATTAAGAAATCCTGTAGAAAGATTTATATCTGAGTATATTCACATGAGGAGCTTATACTTAATAGCTCATGACGAAAGAGCAGAGCAGGAATTACTTAAAGATATTGATTGGAAATGGAACTGGGAGAAAGACAAAAAATACTATAGAAGCATTACTGCTGAAACTTTACTATATAAAAGCATGAGTATAAGTGAGTTAATTAGGCACGAAAATTTTCACGGATTTGAAACTGGTGAATATTTTTGCCATATAATTAAAGCATTTAATGTGTTTAGTGATTTGTCTAGAGAGGAGTTTAAATTTGTCTTATATGATGATTTTAAACAAGATTGGAAGAAAACTATGAAAGATTTGTGTAATTTTCTTGGTGTGTATAGCGATCATAAATTTTACGAAGTTAAAACAAATGAGTCTAGTTTTTGGAGAAAATACGTAGAAGTATACAAAGATATTAAACCAAAGCACATACAGCATTTAAAAACTTATTACAAGCCATATAATTCTATGCTAGAAGATTTACTTAAAAGAAAACTTCACTGGGAAGAATACTGGTAATATTATGGAACAATTTCAAACATTCACTCATGAAAATATAGATCATCTTAAAAAATTCTATTGCTCAGAGCCTCTATATAGATTGCAAATTCACGGCATGGGGGAAGTTACCTTGTGCTGTCATAAGTGGTCTTCTGTTAGGTTGGGAAACTGGAAAGAAAGCACTATACACGATTTATGGACTAGTGAAGCCGCTAATAAACTGAGACAAAGTGTTGTTGTTGATAGAGATTTTAAATATTGCAATAATCTTATATGCCCGTACCTACAAAACGCTGAACAGTGGATGCCCGATAAAGAAGCTAATAGAGAGATGGTTGAGAATTGGAAAAGCGGTAAGTTTTTAATTCCTATGATGGCATGGAATATAGACAATTCATGCCAATTGAAATGTTCATCATGTCGAAGGGATTACATATATCGCAAAGATATTATGAGTGATCCTGACACAAAACGCATTACAGAAGAAGCTGTCAATTTATTTAATGAGGGCAAAATAAAAAGAATATTAATGACCGGTGCTGGCGACCCATTTGTTAGTCATTCATGCCTAAGAATCCTTGAGGATGCCGTAGGTATTGAAGGATTTTCCCAGATACATTTACATACAAATGGTTTAAAGTTTACAAGAAGATGGTATGAAAATAATCCTCATCGACGCAGATTAATAACTAACGCTCTAATCAGTATAGATGCTGGTAATGAGGAGTGTTACAATATAGTTCGTGGCGGTGATTGGAATACAATGATGAAAAATGCAGAATTTTGGGCTGAGACAGATATAGATGTGTCTTTAAACATCGTTTTACAACGTGATAATTATAAAAGCCTACAAGGTCTAGTAGACATAGTAAGAAAATATGGTTTTTTTCTAAATATACAGAAGATAATACAATGGAAACAAGCCATGACAGAAGAAGAATGGAAACCAAAAGCTGTATGGCGACCAGAACATCCAGATCATGCCGAGTTTGTAAAAGTCATTAAAGATTTAGATTTAGAAGGCTGTAGATATTCTTTCGGAAATCTTGTTACATACGTGTCAACACTTAGAAATGATGCAAAATGAGTAAAATAGATACAATCAGTAAACGAAATGATATACTTGATGAAACAAAGAATCAAAAGAAAGATTTAACAGGTAAATTTTGTGGCAATCCATTTAATAGGTTTGAGGTTCAACCTGATGGAACTGTTGCCGTATGTTGCACAAGTTGGCTTCCAGAAAGTATTGGCAATATCAATGACAACACAATGGAAGAAATTATAAATTCAGAGGATGCTCAAAAGATAAGAGCGTCAATGCTTGATGGTTCTTTTAAATATTGTGATCATAGGGTGTGTCCAAAAATTATTAGTAATGATTTGCAGTCGAAAGAAGAAATAGTAAAGAATAATTACCCCGGACAAAAGAGGCTTGTCCATGCAATTAAAACAAATGATACCACTATACCATATCCAATACATATAAATTTTTTATGGGACAGGTCTTGTAATCTATCTTGCCCAAGTTGCAGAGTTGAAAAGATTATGTGGACTAAAGGCAAAAAATATGAGAAGATATTATACATGCAAAATAATATTTTGGATTTTGTTTTAAGCCAGAATATCACTGATGAAATATGTAGATTTAATATTACGGGTTCTGGTGATCCGTTTGGCTCTAAAATGTATAGGGAGTTTTTATTTAATTTTGACGGCACAAAATATCCAAATATAAAAATTGATTTACAAACTAATGGTGTTATGTTTACTCCAGCAACTTGGAAACGCATACATAAAGTACATGATAATCTTAGTCTGGTTATGGTTTCTGTAGACGCTGCAACAGAACCAACATATGATATAGTAAGACGCGATGGTAATTGGGGAATGCTGCTAGAAAATATAGCTTTTCTTTCTGAAAAACGTAAAGAAAATAAAATGGATCAGCTAAGATTAGATTATGTTGTACAATGGTATAATTACAGAGAAATGATACAGTTTGTAGAAATGTTCACTAAGCCATCCTTTGACGGGATAGACAGGATACATTTTTCAATGATAACAGATTGGCTGACTTGGGAGAGAGATGAGTTTATGAAAATGGCTATATGGCATGAAAACCATCCAGAGCATCAAAACTTTTTGCGTGTATTATCTAGTGATATATTTGATAATAGTAAAGTCAGTTTAACAAACCTCGCCGCATATAGAAAATGATAAATCTAATAACCCCAATTAACAACTTAGGATACGGTGTTGCCGGATACAATTTCTTAAAAGGTTTGTATGATGTTGACCCATCGGTAACACTGTATCCTGTAGGTCAACCAGAACCTATTGGCGATCAAGAAATGATTGCCAAATGCATAAACAATCAAGTAGATTATGACAAAAATAAACCGTGTGTTAAAATTTGGCATCAACATGATTTGCAATCAAGGGTTGGCAAAGGCAAATATTTTGGTTTTCCAATATTTGAACTAACAGATTTTAATTCTCATGAGCTTGTGAGCCTTAATCATTGTGATGAAATTATGGTGTGTTCTGATTGGGCAAAGGGTGTGGTGCTGGACAATCTTAATATTGATAATGAACAAGTACATGTCGTGCCACTTGGGGTTGATACGGATGTGTTTTGTCCCGCACCATTAAATAAAAGATCTACTACCGTATTTTTTAATTGTGGAAAGTGGGAAAAAAGAAAAGGTCATGATGTTATTGTAGAATGTTTTAATAATGCTTTTGAGCATACGGATGATGTAGAATTATGGATGATGTGCGACAACCCATTTATAGGTAACATTAATAATGATTGGTCAGAACTATATAAGAAATCTAAACTAAGTAGCAAGATAAGAATATTACCTAGACAAAAGACACAGAAAGATGTAAGGGATATAATGGCTCTTTCGGATTGTGGCGTTTTTCCCTCTAGAGCGGAGGGATGGAATTTGGAATTGCTAGAAATGATGGCGATTGGCAAACAGGTTATAACCACAAACTACTCAGCACACACACAGTTCTGTGATCATGAAAATAGCCACCTAATAGAAGTAAAAAACCTAGAAACCGCCTTTGATGGATTATTTTTTAAAGGCGAGTGTGGTTTATGGGCAGAATTGTCAGATAATCAAAATGGGCAACTTATCTCACACATGAGAGATATACATACTAAAAAACAAAACAAACAACTTGAGGTTAATTTTTCTGGCATAAAAACAGCAGAAAAGTTTTCTTGGAAAAATTCAGTTAAGGAGATGATTAATGGAACCGGACTTTAGTACTCCAGCAAAGACCCTTAAAACATACAGGGCTGGATTTGTGGGCATGGAGTGCGATCTAGAAGATGTGGACAATCTACTGGGTGAATTAAAACATCCCGTATTTGGAGCCGCCGCATATGAATTGAGTGGTTCAGGAGAAGGTAAATTAGCGCTCTTGTATAAAGCTATACAGAAACATGATCCATCATTTGGTTATGATGAGAGACAAACTACAGGAGATTGTGTTTCTCACTCAACTCGCAACGCCGTTGATGTTACAAGATGTCATGAGATTTTAAATGGTGAAAGAGAAGAGTGGGTTGCGAGAGGTGCTGTTGAGGCTATATATGGCTCTAGAGGTCATGGTGGTCAAGGCATGTCTTGTTCTGTAGCATCAAGGTTTGTTCATCAAAATGGCGGTATTTTGCTACGTAAAGATTATGGTTTTGTTGATTTATCTAAGTACAATAGTAAAATAGGTACTAAATGGGGCAGAACAGGTGTACCTTCAGAGGTTAAAAAAGAAGCAAAGAAGCATCAAGTTAAAACAATATCTAATATCAGGACAGTAGAAGAAGCTAGAGATGCTATTGCTAACGGATATGCTATAAGTGTATGCTCTGGTTATGGATTTTCCTCGCGTAGAAATTCAAATGGTATATCTAGTAGATCTGGGGGGTGGGCGCACGCGATGGCATGGGTGGCGATGGATGATACCCATGAAGTATATAAAGAGACTTTATTTTTAGTTCAAAATTCTTGGGGTGTCTGGAACGGTGGAGGCAAGATGCATGACCAGCCAGATGGTAGTTTTTGGATTAGAGAAAAAGATGCAAGAGGTATGCTTTCTGGTGGTGGCGCTTGGGTATATAGTGATGTAGACGGTTTCCCAGCCAGAAAAGTAGAATGGACATTAGATGAGGTATTTTAATGTATAAATTATTATTAGTTTTAGTTTTATCGGTATCGTGTGCTTCATGTCAAGCACCTCAAGAGTATGGGTCTGTAGCACATGAGTCAGAAATTAGCGAGTCTATTGAACATGTTGTCGAGGCTTTTCAAGATGCTGAAAAAAGCATCTATGATAATGCACCTGTTATTCCTGACGACAAACCTTTAGGCCCAGACCCAGACATAAATAAATGTGCCTGCAAAGGGACGGGCAGGATAGTACATGGAGATGGTCATGTTACAAAGTGTCCATTTCATTTAACGGAGTTATTAATTAGAAATTATGAACAAGAAGAGGAGAATAAAAAATGAAAGAAAAAGTAAAGTCACTAGCTACATCTAGAAGGTTTTGGGTTGCTGCTATTGGGCTGGCTACCGTTGTCTCATCTGAGCTATTCGGAGTTGAGCTGGATCATGACCAGATTTTAAGTGTAACAGGTATTGTTGTGGCTTGGGTAATTGGTGATACAATTAGAGAGACTAAATAAAATGTTAAATTACTTTTCAGATCTTACACCTACGCAATGGATTGGTATAGGTGTTGGTGTTTTTTTACTGGTTATTTCTTCAAAAGATTATATTTTAAGTTTTATACCAGAAAGCAATACGGACACAGATAAAGTAGATGAAGATTTGGATATCACATCACTTGTATCTAAATGGGAAGTTCTGTCAGATGCCTGCAAGGAAGCAGGCGTTACAGAAGCATACGATAAGTTGCAAGAAGTTTTCCCATTGTTAATTTCAGTTTATAACGATGAAAGTTGATAATGAATAATAAACTTATATTTATACTAGGCGCATTAATTATATTTTTCAGCACATTTAGTTCATCCCTAACAGATACTATTAACCCTAGTATTGATATAGGGATAAATGAACCATCAGCTGAAATAATTGAAGAAGTGTCAGAGGTATCAGATATCGTATTGTCTAAAGATGATAAAATATCACTAGCTATTTTTAACAAAGTATTTGCTGACAGGCTAGTATCATACGAAACTACTCAGCAACAATTAAACGATGTTTATGTTCTCGCAGCTAAAAATTATTTTGATGATTCTTTAAAAGACAAATATGATGATTTAGATAATTTTATAATTCGCATTTTGAGAAGCGTAACTGGTGATCAAGTTCACGTATTAAGCGATGAGGAAAAATCCGACTTGCAGAAAAAATTCTATGGTATATCTTGGTGTTTAGTTAATTAAGGAGAAAAAATAATGGATGTAATTGGTGTTGTAGAAAGTAAATTTAAAGCGGCTATTGATCAGGCAGCATTTGAAATAAATGTTTGTATTAAGGATCAATCATCTAATGGTGTGGCAGACAGACTTCATAGCGCTATTAAAAAATATCAATCCGCTAGATTGAATCTCGATTTCTGTCAAGAAATTAGAAATCACCTATCTCAACAATCAGAAGGTCAATCACAACCAGACACTGACACTAAAGCGGATGAAAACTAGATTAACACTATTAACGTTAGTGAAAGATATATCAAAAGAGTTTCTATCGGATGGTTTTTTGACAGTATTGATTTCTGATGAAAACTCAGATTGTATTTTTCCACACGCATATGTAACTGTTAAAAGTCCTGAAGATATGCTAATAGAAATGTTTGAAAAATACTTTTATACTGATTTTAATTGGTTTAACGTTAATCTTGAGGCATTTAGAAAAGTAAAAGATTTAGAATACGAGGTGGTTTATTGCACGGTTGTACAGCCTGTTATGAATTTCAATAAGCAAGGGATACTTGTAGATACGAATCAAAAATTAAAAATAGACCAATTTTATGGAGATATAATTGCAAGAAGAAGAACAATTTTTTGATGAAAATGACATTTTAGCTCAGATTTCTGTATACGTAGACGGACAAATAGATGATTTGATGTTTGCCTGCGATTGGACTGATGAGGAAAAAAGCCTATCATATGTGGGTGAAATATTTTTTCAATTAAAATATGGTAATTTACTAGATAAAATGTTAACTCAGCTTAAGTCTCAATGTGTAGAAAAAGATAGGCAAAACGACTTTGAAAAAATTCTAGCACACATACAGGCTAAAAAGCTGAAACTTGTTAAAGATGACTCTATAGTTGTTAGCCCAAGGGATATTCCAAAGTTATAAATTCACCACAAAACGGGGAGAATTTAATGAGTAAAATAAAAAAAATTGCTTGGGAAAGCTGGAACTCTAAAGTAGAAGAAATGTCATCTTATGAAATAGATGCAGAAGAAGATTCAGAAATAGGTGAAGATTTAGAATCTATGGCATCTATAGCCTTTCCCGCTGATCTTATGAGTTTTCAACCTACGGTGATACATACACCTATAGGCGTATATCCAGAAGAATCAGTCCTCAAGCCATCCGATAGGTGGGACTGCTGGATTGGTCACACTAATTTTGACATTACTCACGAAATAGCCAATACCATAGAAGAAGTAGAGGGTATTGAGGCTTTGAGTATACTGGGCAGATATACGTTTTTCGTAGGTGTGGCTACTCTTTTTGACATAAAAGATGTGAGAAGGGATATAGAGGCAAAACTGTGTGAATACACTGAAGAAGAAATACTTGCTGATGATGAATTGGTAGAAACTGTAAATTTAGTAAAGAAGCAGTTGCAATCTGTCGATTATTGGTCTATACTGGTAGCACCGGGGGGTGAGGTTGAGTATGTCGCATCCAATAAGATGGACAAAAGCTATTTAGATGGTCTAAATGAGCTTATGATTTTGAAAAATAAAATTGGTGGAATAATACTAAGAGGAACAAATGGATAAAAATATTGACAAATACTTGAAGGATCAGAACATTTTAAATATAATCAAAACAGTTTCAGGCAAATTCACTTATTCAATAGATAAGGATGAGCTTTCATCTATTTCTATGGTGACTTTATGGAAATGTCTTGAGAAATACGACAACACAAGGGGTGCAAAATTTACATCCTATCTTTATCAACAGCTTTCTTACGCTTTCAAAAATGAACTGAAGAAAAGAAAAATAGAGTACTGTTGTGATGGTATAGAGGTGGCATTTGATAATACTGCCAAGCAAGAAGCTTTTGAGCTATTGCAAGATTTACCAGAGGGTACAAGAAATATACTAGAGCAAAGGTATATATATAACATGACAATGGCAGAAATAGCAAGTTTAAATGGGTACAGTCGAGAAACTGCTAGGAGAAGATTGAAAAAAGCTATTTCAACATGCAGAGAAAGAGAAAATAAAACAGCAGCGTTTTAAAACTATTTTGTGTATATACAGTTGGAAATGGATATTTAATGGATAATTAGGAACCTTGTTTTTACTACATTTTTAAAAAATAAACAGGAGAATTAAAATGGCAGTTCCGGGTGCAACTTCTAATTATCTAAAAAATACCGCTAACGGCACATATGTTGCCGCTCAAGAAGGTGGTACAATTCTTGGCAATACTGAAACTGGTTCAGTTATTACTAAGGCTTTGGGCTTGAATGATAATGCGGCAGTAACCCTTAGCACTCTTCCTAGAGAAAAGTCTAATGGTCTTGTTGCTAATCAGAAAGTTCTTTCAGGTGGCACATTCGCTTACGAAGTAGCCGGTCAATATGTGATAGCAACAATAAGCTCAACTCTATCTGGTGTTGCGAGTACTAAAGTACTTATCACCGGTCAGGGTGAAGATCTTAATCCTATTCACAAATTCCGACATGACTTTGGTGCTAATACCACCACGTTGTTTAGACGTAATCGCTACTCTTACACTGGCTTCAAAACCAATGGTGATGACAAGTTTAAGAAGCGTTCTGCTAATCTGTTTACAGCAGCAAATGGTCACACACATGCTACACCAAGTACCAATACTGGCGTATTCATGTATGACATTGCCGATGGAAACAACAGCAATATCGCATTCGATAGCGCAGCAGAACCAACTAGAGCAATTCCGGGTGAACTTGTAATGAAGGTCGATTTTGTAACACTAACTGTTGCAAGCGGCGGCGACTTCTTCGATTACAAGGAAATTACCGGTATGTAATTTAGTTGTATTATTTATTCTTGGCGGGGGAGACTTGTTCTCTCCCGCATTTCCAAATTAAGGGGCCATCAAAATGGAAGATTTAAGTAGCGTGTGGGAAATGCTACATCACGTAGTACAAATTTTAGGAATAGTTTTTATACCTTTTGCGGGCTGGACTATGGCTACATTAGTTAATCATGGTAAGCAGATAATAATTTTAGAAGAAAAAGTAAACGAATCTTTGAACAAGAGAATGGGTTCTTTAGAGGAAAGATTTACGGGAATGGAAAGAAAACTAGAGAAGAAGATAGATGTCATAGAAGAAGTTGTTGTAGCTAATAAAATAGCTATAAATGAAAAGGGTTCGCAAATAAATAGAATGTTTGAATCAATCATGACAAAACTGAGTAAATAAGATATGGGCATTTTAGATGTGTTTCTCAATAAAATTTTTGATGAATTAGGAATTGATGGAGAAACTGTTGACAAATTGAAAGCTATAGTAGATAATGTAGATGTGAGGAAGGAAGGTGACAAGACATACATTGAAATTAGTATGAAAAAAATAACAGTTGTATTAGAGAAGGATAATTGAAAACAAAGGAAAACAATGTCAATCAAATCATTAATGAATTACACTTTTGTATCTAAGTATGCAAGATGGTCAGAGGAAGATAAAAGGCGGGAAACTTGGAATGAGGCAGCAGATCGAGTTGAGCAAATGATGCTCGACAAGTATGTTCCTGAAAACACTGAAGAATATGCTGCCATAAAAGAAGAAATCAAGTGGGCTTATGACATGATGCGTAAAAAGCGCGTCTTAGGTAGTCAAAGAGCTTTACAGTTTGGTGGAAAACCAATCTTTAAACATAATGCAAGAATATACAATTGTATTGCATCCTTTACTGACAGGCTTAAATTTTTTCAGGAATGTATGTATCTTTTACTTTGCGGTTGTGGCACTGGTTTTTCTGTGCAAAAGCACCATATTGCCAAACTACCACCTTTACTAAAAGAGAAAAGTGGTCAAAAAAAGTTTGTAATACCTGACACTATTGAAGGATGGTCTGATGCTGTTGGCGTATTGGTGTCTAGCTACTTTAAACAAAGCAGACTGTTCCCAGAATACAACGGTAAAAATGTTATTTTTGATTACTCTGAGATACGTCCAGCTGGCTCGTTTTTAAAGTCTAGTGGAGGTAAGGCTCCCGGCCCAGAACCTTTAAGGAAAGCTCTTACAAACATAAAAAAGGTTCTAGACAAGGTAATCAAGTCTGGTGTCAGCAGAATTAAACCTATTGATGCATATGATATAGTTATGTTTAGTGCAGATGCTGTGATTAGTGGTGGTGTTCGTAGAAGTGCAACCATTTGCGTGTTTAGCCCAGACGACGAAGAAATGGCTAAAGCTAAAACTGGTAATTGGTTTATAGAAAATCCACAAAGAGGTAGATCAAATAATTCAGCCCTACTTCTCAGGAATGAAACCACAAAAGAACAATTTAAAGAACTCATGCAATCGGTGAAGGATTTCGGTGAACCCGGATTTGTGTGGTCGGATTCTACTGAATTGATTGTTAATCCTTGTGTTGAGATTGGCATGTGGCCTGTAGACGAAACCACAAATAAAACAGGGTGGCAAGCTTGCAATCTAAGTACGATAAATTGTGCAAAAGTAAAATCAGAAGATGATTTTTATGATTCATGTAGAGCCGCTGCAATAATTGGTACATTACAGGCTGGATTTTTTAGTTTTCCTTATCTCGGTAAGACTTCTGAAAATATTATTTCAAGAGAAGCTTTACTTGGCGTTTCTATGACGGGTATCATGGAGCAACATGAAATATGTCTTAATCCAGAAATACAAAAGTATGGAGCCAAAGTAGTAAAAGAAACCAATGCTGAGATCGCTGAGTTGATTGGCATTAATCAAGCCGCTAGGACTACTTGTGTAAAGCCAGAAGGTACTTCTAGTTGTATACTAGGCACTTCAAGCGGTATTCATCCACATCATGCAAAAAGATATATACGCAAAGTTCAAGCTAATAAAATGGAGCCTATATATCAATACTTTAAAGAAGTAAACCCTAGAGCCTGCGAAGAAAGCGTGTGGTCTAATAATGAAGCGGATGATGTGGTATCATTCTGCATTGAAGTTCCAGATGGATCAAAAACCAAAAACAAAGTAGATGCGCTTCAGTTGTTAGCCCACGTAAAAGATACCCAAAAAAATTGGGTATTGTCTGGTACAAACAAAAATTTATGCACCCAGCCTTGGCTGGTACATAATGTGTCAAACACAATCAATGTAAAAGCAGACGAATGGGGAGAGGTTACAGACTTTATTTATAAGAATCGTAAATATTTCTGTGGTATTTCTTTATTACCAATCACGGGCGACAAGGATTATCCTCAAGCGCCTTTCACAACTATCCACCTGCCAAGTGAGCAAGTAGCTTATTATGGTGATGCTTCTTTATTTGTAAGCGGGCTAATCGAAGTGGCTCTTGACTTATGGGAGGATAATCTGTGGGCATCTTGTGATTCTCTTCTTGGTATTGGAGAAAAGATAAAAGGTAACGGTAAAAAGGCTTTCTTAGATAGATGTACAAAGTTTGCAGATAAATACTTTGATGGAGACTTGCGTAAGTTGACTTACTGCATGAAAGATGTGTACAACTGGAAAGAGTGGGTTGATTTAAATAGAGAGTATAAAGATGTTGATTTTACTAGCGTAATAGAAGAAACTAATAATACTAAAGTTGATCAAGAGTGGGCCTGTTCTGGCGGTTCTTGCGAAATTGTATAAGGAGAAAAATATGGAGCAGAGATACGAAGCATCGGATATTAGCCAATTAGTTAAAGATGGCTTAATTACAATTACTACTGATATGGTTCAAACTGAATTTGATTATGAAGTCACAAGCGTCAAGGTTAAAAAATTAGAAGAAGATGCCATTGTGCCAAAGAAAAACAACGCCACAGATGCTGGTTATGATATATATGCGGCTGAAGACAAGAGGATATATAATCACACAAGAGAATTAATCAAGACTAATATCTCTATGGCTATTCCTGATGGTTATGTCGGTCTTATATGGCCTAGATCTGGACTTGCAGTAAAACAGGGGGTAGATATTCTCGCTGGAGTAATAGATAGCGGATATAGGGGGGAGATTTGTGTCGTTTTGCAAAATCACGGCAAAGAATCTGTAGATGTTAAAAAGGGCGATAGAATAGCACAATTACTGATACAAAAAGTAGAAAATTTTCAGCTGGTAGAATCCGAAGAATTAGACGATAGCCAAAGAGGTAATTCTGGTTTTGGCAGTAGCGGGGTATAATCATGCCAAATAATAGAATATTTTATGCTTGTCAGGCCGTAGCTTTCGTAGAAAAAAACGACCAGACCCATGATACAAAAAATGATGTAATAGATGACGCTAAATTTCTAACCGGGGTACAATCCGTTGGTGTCAGTAGTAGCATTCCATCTAGACAATTGCAAGACTACGGCAGGATTCAAAGAAAATATAATCTTGAGGGCAAAAGGGAATATACTATATCTATTTCTAGAGTTATAGATAAAAATTCGGACACATTTTATAAAACTGCTAGTTATGGCACGGAGTATAAAACCAATCATCTTTTGAATGAGGATAATCTTAACATTCAGGGACAATTTAATTCTAATAACAAATGTTTAAAAAGCTATGATGTAATATTACTATATACTTCCGATGATAAAAACAACATATATACCGACAGTCAAACCGCAATAGGTACGACTCTTTATAGAAGTTGTTTAATTACTTCTTTGGAATATGAGATATCGGTTGATGGGCCTGTCACCGAAACAATTACACTTAGATCTAATTCTATAGAACACACTAGTACAAAACGATTTGAGGACACAGATATAACGTTCCCAGAATCAGGAGATGTATTAACCGGTGAACATCTAGATACACAAAATGATACGGTTCATACAAAGCTACCAGCGGATATAACAACCCTATTTGCATCTGTTGATGACAGGCCAATATTACAATCAATAACAATTAACGTAGATATTGAATATGAAGATTTAATGGATGTCGGTAGATGGAATGCTAAAATCCCTGATAGCAGCAGCCTGAAAGAAGTGAGTAATCTTTATTCTTTCGTTGTTGTTCCCGTTTCTGTGCAGGCTTCATTCACGGGTGTATCCAGAAACATTTTTCCATCTAGGGATGTTCCTTTTAATGACACATCTTATCAGCCTGATAATGAAATTAAAATAGTTTTAGATGGCAGATTAAAAAAAACAGAAGCCAATCCTACACCATCACCGAATTTCTTCATATGGGATCTTGGACAAAAAAATTATGTAGTAGACTACAGCGTTTCAGGAGGGGATGCTGAAGGAGGGAATGTGGAATTAAGCTTAACGTATGCTAATCAATATAGCGATTTTGTATTAGCACCGAAGGAAGGTAGCGTTCGTAACATAACAAATACATCTACATATTAAGGCAAAAAATGGCAAGTAAAAAAAAGAGAGATTTTGCAAACAAAAAACCAGCGCCAAGAAAAATACTAAAACCAAAAACATTTAATCAAGGCGAATATATTAGAAGCATGATAGGTTCTGATGTAACGTTTTGTTGTGGGCCAGCCGGTTCTGGAAAAACAGCAGTAGCTGTTGGCCTAGCTTGCGAATATCTTCTTAAAGAAAAGATAGAGAAAATTATTATAACTAGACCAGTTGTAGAGGCCGGTAGAGGTCTTGGTTTTCTACCCGGAGGTTTAACGGAAAAGATATCTCCGTATTTAGTTCCTATTGTGGAAGAAATGAAGCTATACTTAAATAGGGACACTTTTCAAGGACATAGATCACAAAACAACATTGAACTATGCCCATTAGAATATATGCGTGGAAGAAATTTTCATAATTCTTTTATGATACTTGATGAAGCGCAAAACGCAACATATGAACAAATCAAGATGTTTCTAACTAGAATAGGCATACACTCAAAAGCTGTTATAAATGGCGACTTGACACAAACCGATCTAAATGAAAGGTCTGACGGAGGCTTAGAAGAGTGCATGGACAGACTAGAGGGAATAGAGGGTCTTTCCATATGCGAACTAACATCTGAAGATATAGTAAGAAATAAGATTATATCAAAAATTATATCTAGGTTGTGAAATTATCTGGATTGACACATATAATATTATATGAGTATTTCTGACGAACAGTTAGCTAAAATTGTAAAATTATGCAACGACAAGATAGAGCAGCAAAGGCTTCATGAAGCAAAAGCTGGATACGGAGAGGACTATACGGACGGACGAATAGTTGGGCAAGCTGCTGTGGCTAGAAGTATATTCAGAATATTACACGGACAGGAATAATTTGATGCCAACATATGATTTTGAGTGTGAATCTTGCGGCTATTCTGCTGAGATAAAACAGGGTTTTGATGCTCCATCTAAACACAAGTGTCCAAAATGCGGCAAAAAAACCCTGATAAAAGTTTTTATAAACGCCCCGATATTTTCCGTAAAGGGCGATCCCACTACGATAGGTCATCTAGCAGAGAGAAATACAGAAAAAATGGGTAAATATGAAATACAAGATAGGAATAAACAAAACAACATAGGACAAGAAGATAAATCTGAATTAGGCAGGAGAGATTTGAATAGAAAGATTAACAAGATGACGGCATCGCAAAAAAGGAAATGGATAAAGGATGGTGATTAATGCTTAAAACTAAACTTGAAGATGAATCAGAAGCAAACAGAAAAGAATGCCCTCATGTTGCTAAGGTTACTTTTAATATAGAAGTAAAAAGAATTAATCATGACGGTTCTATGAGTAATTATTCTTTAGGCGAAAAGGAACTTGAAAAGTATGGAGTAACCAACAAGGCTATCATACACATTACAGGCCCAACAGAAAGCATGTGTGTTAATAATCTGAAAGAAAGATTGGAGAAATTAAATGGCTAGATGGGAAAATGAAGATTTGAAGGGTTTGGATATACCTGATGCAATCGCTCACAGTGTAGACTACCTCGATAAAAATGGTGCAGAAGTAGATTCTGAAAATCTTGCTGTGGCAAAAATTGTATCTGAGGACGATAAGAAAGCGTACTACATATTGTACGGCAGGGGTGAAATTATAGAACCCCATCAGATTGATTCTAATTTTAATAAGAATAAGCTTGCCTATAAGTTTAAAAAAGTAACAGAACAAGCGTTTAGCGCTTATCAAAAATATTTAAAGACCAAAAACAGATTGTATTTCACTAACGCAAGAAGACTTGTAATGGAGCGATTATAATGAAAAAAGGAAGATTATCTAAAACAGAAAAAGAATTTATTGACACTCATGTAAATTTAGGAGTAGATGCTATAGCTGAAAAGCTAGATAGGTCTACAGCCGTTATTGCTAGCTATCTAGATATGTTTCATAAAAAGCCAGCAAAAGAAGTTCAACCTGCCACTCAAACACAAGCAACGAGTACAGACATGAATCTATTTGCTAGAAATGAAAAGCGTGGGGTGGTAGCCATGACTGAATCAGCATCAATGTCTGGAGATGAAAAAAAATCATCGAAGGATGTGTATGCAACAAGAAAGTATAAAAACGCTATTCATAAAATTAAAGAGGATTAGTATGTCGATATGCACTTCAATAGATAGTTACATGCAGAAAATTTGTTACGATGATCTAATGATCAGCTGGCAAATGACTTTAAATGATGGAACTAAAGTATATGGGGACTACGATAGAGAGGGCATGGAAAACCCTTGGATCAGATTCACAAAACATTGTAAGGAGAATAATGTTTACCCTGTAAAAGTTGAACTACACATGTTTGGCGCTCCGCATGAAGTGTTTTTTGAAGATGAAAACGGTTTAGATGGTTTGATAATTATGAGGGGGATAGCTAAAGATCAAGCTATGGATGGGGGTCATTCTCAATCATATCAAACTTTAACAGTGGGCTTGCTAAAAGATGATTGTTCTGGTATAACAGTATCTAAATACACTTGGCCCATATCTGAATTTGAAAAAAAATACTCAGAAAGAGTTTTAACAGTTGAAAACGTTGAACACATGTTTTTTAAGAATGACTCAGAAAAAAGAACACATCCAGAAGTTCAAAAGTTCATCGACGGGTGAACCGTGTACAGCCGCTCAGTATATAGCGGAAATTGTGTGTACACGTAAAAGATGTAAAGAAAATACTGGAAGTCTTGAATACAAATTTTGGAACAAATCACAGAAGGAAGAATATCAAACACAGATAAGAGTAGCAAATAAGATCATAAAGAAGTATAGCTCTGATGCCTTACTGCACTATCTAAACAGCCCGAAGGGTAAAAAAACTTATTCTTTGGGCTTTTTGCACTCTTCAAAAAAGTTTGTACTCATATCTAAATTTGTAGACAAGGGTGTTGCTAAAAGTTTTGAGATTACACAAGAGCAAAAATCAAAAACTAGAAAGATAATTGATATTGATGAGACTAGGGGCGAGTACCAATCTAGACCTAGTATGAATACAAATACACTATTAAACAAACTTAGGAAAGCTGAAAATGCCGAAGACAAAAGAACCTGAATACCTATCAAAAATTATAAAAGAATATGGTCAGATTGTATCAACTGGAAACGATATTCTTGCAGAAAAGAAGAATTACAAAGTAATATCTGTAAGTCCAGCCATAGATATAGCTCTAGGTGGCGGTATGCGTGAAGGAACTTGGCTCACCCTAACAGGCGATCCAAAGAGCGGCAAGACAACAACAGCAATGCAGATAGCGGCTAACTGCCAAAAAGAAGGTAGGCCAATTATATATCTTGACGTAGAGGGTCGTCTTAAAGATCTTAATTTTGAAGTTGCTGATCTAGATCCTAAAAAGATGAAGATTGTACATCCCGAAGATAAGCCTTTGCCAGCAGAAGATTTTTTAGATGTAGCACATAAGCTAATGAGTCACCCAGACTATCATGGTGCTGTTTTAATCATTGACTCCATATCGTCATTAATGCCAGCAAAAGAACTAGATGGCGACATGACTCCGGGTAGAGCCGGTTTGCCAAAGATACTATCTATCTTTACTAAAAAGATGGGTCAATTGCTCCCTAGACAGCGTGGTTTAATTATAGCCATCACTCACTTCATTGCTAATACAGCGGGCTTTGGGGCATCAAAAATGGCTGATGGTGGTACTAAAATTCAGTATCAAGCAGACACAAGAATGGAAATTAAGAGTGGTGGTGAAAAGATATCTGCTGTTACACCTTGGCTCAACACTAATAAGGATAGGATTGGTCAGGTTGTAAACTGGAGAATACTCTGTTCTTCTATGGGTGCGCCCGGAGGTCAGGTTCAAAGCTGGCTCAGGTATGGTCACGGAATAGATAAGACTCAAGAGATATTAATTTTGGCTTGTGACCTTGGTATGATAGATAAAGCTGGAGCTTGGTTGACTTGTTCATTCATGTCAGAACATAAGGACTTAGCCAAAAAAATTAAACCCGATCTGAATGTAGATGACGAGGAGGCTTTGGTAAAGGCGTTTAAATTTCAAGGACAAGACAACCTATACAACTTCTTAAGCTCAAATCCAGAGGTAGTATCCAAGCTTGAAGAAAGCATAAAGGAGATGCTATGAACATTGTCGGCCTAGACGACAAAAACTACAACTGGAATCCTGCCGCTAATCAATCTGACTCTCAAGCGAGATCATCCCTGCACGTAAAAGCTAGAGAGTTGTTGAATGAGCTATATCCACATGATAGAATACTTGAAGAAATATCTTTGCCCGGAACTAAGAGTATGCACAGAAAATCAACTTTACGTGCAGATCTTTTTGTACCAAACAGAAATTTAATTGTGGAAGTTCATGGGGAACAACACTATAAGTTCAATAGCTTCTTCTTCAAGAACAAATTATCCTTTTACAAGGCTAAGGCTAGAGACAGTGACAAGAGGGAATGGTGTAGGATTAATTCAATAACATTGGTAGAATTTAATTACAACGAGGATGTTGATGAGTGGAGAAGAAAAATACAATCAGTTTCTTGAAAACATAGAAAATTGGATCAAATCTAATGCGATACTAGATATAGCTCCAAATGAAGATGTGATAGAATCTCTCAATATGAACAGAAAGCAGTTGTCTAGCCTCAGTCATGACGAGTGTTTGGAAATATCATATGAATTATACGCATACTCTGAATATCTTCACGGCCTACTTGCAAAAGAAAAAATAGCTTTACGATGGGCAGACGATAGTATATGGTATATCGTATCAGACAAATTGGATCAGTATGGCGGCAAGTATGCCAAATGGCAAGAAAAATATTTTAGATGTGTTAAGGAAAATCCCCTAGCATCGCAGATAATAAAAGTAAAAAACAACGCTATAGCCAGAGTTGAGGTGCTAAGTAACAAAGTAGAATCGGTAAAAAGACTATCAGATATTCTTTTTAATTTATCTAAAAGGAGATAACATGAAAAACGTAGAAGCTGCTAAAAAATTATTGTTAAAAGCTATAGAGCTTGATGACGAAGAACTAATTGCTATGGCTAATGAGTTATTAGAAGCGGGAACCGAAACAAAAGACGAAACGCCCCCGGAAACAGAAAAGCCAAAAGCCTCCATGTCAGCTAAACTTAAAGATAACGACACATCAGACTTCATCTTTACTAGAAATAAAGAAACAAAAAGTACCTCATCAACAGCTGTTAATGATGTGAAAAATAGGGTTAATTTATTTACCGATGATGGCACAGAGGCAAAAGATATAACAACCCCCAAAATAGAGTTGACAGAAAGAAAAAGGCCGCCGTTTAAAATGATTAAACAAACTTGCGTTAGATGCGATAAGGTTTTTGAAACGCATCCAACGCATAAAAGAGAGTTTTATGTTTGTGATAGGTGTATTAAATAATGGCAAATAATGGATTAGAAAATCTAGCTTCAGAAAGAGCTGTATTGGCTGGTTTGTGTCAATATGGTCTTGATGTATATCTGGATATAGATTTTGTTGATGTTGACCACTTCAATGATAGTATGAATCAAATACTGTTTAGGTGCGTTAAAGATGTGATAAATAAAAACTCTAAGGTTGATCTTACTTCTATACTGGCATCAGCCAATGATATAGGTGTTTCCGATCAGGTTAACACTAAGGACGAAATTGGGTTTATCAGATCTCTATTTAATTTTCCGATACACAAAGAAAATGTTGGTACTCATGCAGCTAAAATAACAAAACTAAAACTAGCAAGAGATTTGAAAAAAACACTATCTACGTGCGCCAAAGAAATGAATGCTGTAAACGGCGATGAAGATGTGATGGATATAGTTGCAAAGGTTGAAGAACCAATCTTAGATGCTACCACAGATATATATCAATCTTCCGGTAAAAAAACTGAGATGATAGGAGATGGTGTAGACGAATATATTAACTATTTGTGTGAAAACCCATCAGATTTTTCAGGTATACCAACAGGCTTTGAAAGATATGATGTATCCATAGGTGGGGGACTAAGAAGAAAATGTGTTGATCTAATAGCAGCTAGGCCAAAAGTGGGTAAATCTATGTTTGGCGATGCTGTTGCTTTGAATGTGGCTAAAAATCTTAATATTCCAGTTTTAATGCTGGATACAGAAATGTCTAAAGAGGATCATCTAAATAGGATGTTAGCCAACCTGAGTGATGTAGAAATTAATAACATATCAACAGGCAAATTTTCAGAACAAGAGATACAGAAAGAGAAGATAGCTAAAGCAGCAGAGCAACTTAAAGATATACCATATCATTATATTAGTATCGCTGGTCAACCTTTTGAAAATATACTTTCTATTATGAGAAAATGGATATATCAGTACGTTGGTTTTGACGAGAACGGTAGAACAAAAGACTGCCTTATTGTATACGATTATTTAAAACTAATGGGTTCTGAGAGCATCAGTAACGCCATGCAGGAGTATCAAGTGCTAGGCTTTCAAATAACTAAACTTCACAACTTTTGCGTAAAATATGATGTGCCATGTCTCAGTTTTGTACAGCTAAATAGAGATGGGATTACTAGAGAATCTACTGATGTAGTATCTGGGTCAGATAGGCTTATTTGGCTATGTACTAGCTTTTCAATATTTAAGTTAAAGTCAGAGGAAGAAATAGCAGAAGACAATATAGAGAATGGAAATAGGAAGCTTGTACCTGTAGTTGCTAGACATGGTTCAGGGCTAGACGATGGTGACTACATAAGTGTCAAAATGTTTGGCTCTTTAGGCAAGATAGAAGAGGGTAGAACTAGGAATGAGATACACGCTGGAAATCAGCTTAACCAAGAAGGCTTTGAGATAGATGAAGACATTGACACAGAATCAATTGCGTGATATTTGCGAAAGAATGGTTCCAGCAATACCCAACTTACTGGAGGCATTAGAAATAGAGGATGTAATTGAGTATCCTAATAGGTTTTCTTTTCCTTGCCCTATTCATGGTGGCGATAATCCTGAAGGATGCAGCTTATTTAACATTGGCGTGTGGCAATGCTGGACTCATCATTGTGAAGACGAGTACAAAAAAAATATTTTAGGATTTGTGCGTGGAGTGTTGTCGCATAGAAGAAACAAATCTGTAAGCATGTCTGAGGCGGCAACGTTTTGCTTAGATTTTTTAGGTGAAAATATTCAAAATATGGGCGATAACATTGTCAGTAAAAAACTGGACGTTATGGAGATCTTCTCTAAGAAACCACAAAAAATAGAAACAGATATAAGTAGAGATCAAATTAGATCTAAGTTAAAAATACCATCTAAATACTATCTCAATAGAGGGTTTCTAGAAGAAACTTTAGAAAATTTTGATGTCGGACTTTGCGAAGAAGAGAATAAACAAATGAGCAATAGGGTGGTAGTTCCGATATATGATGAAGATTTTAAATATGTAGGATGTGCGGGTAGAGCGCTTGGTAATGAGGTAAAACCTAAATGGCTATACAGTAAGGGATTTAAAAAATCCATATTCTATGGTCTGCATATGGCTAAAGACAATATAAAAAGAACCCAATCAGTAATATTAGTGGAAGGTCAGGGTGACGTATGGAGAATGCATGAGGCTGGATATAAACAAACTGTTGGTATATTTGGCTGTAGTGTAAGTGATGATCAGCTTTTAATTTTAGAGGAAAGTGGCGCATTAAATGTTATTGTTTTGACTGACTCAGATGAAGCTGGTGAGAAGGCGTACAAACAGATAGTAAAAAAGTGCGGCAGAAGATTTAATTATTACAGACCGTCTATATCAACTAAAGATGTTGGAGATATGACGATAGAACAAATACACGAAGAACTAGATCCTCAATTACAAGGAGTAGCATACAAATGACAAGTCGAATATTGGCGTTTGCTGGTAGCAAACAATCTGGAAAAACAACTTCATCTAATTTTTTACATGGTTATCAACTTAGATGCAATGGCGCTGTCAGCGGATTTGATATTACTACAGAAGGAAAACTAGTTATAAAAAGCATCAATATTGATGATAATGGAGAAGAAGTTGAATCTAGTGGATTTCTTGACGTATCTAGGGACGACGAAGAATTTGCACAATGGGCCGCATATAGCATGTGGCCTTATGTTAAGTCTTACTCTTTCGCTAAACCCCTCAAGGAAATTTCAACAGAGCTTTTTGCTTTGTCGCGTGAAAATGTGTTTGGTGATAACATTCTTAAAAATTCAAAAACATTTTTTAGATGGGAGGATATGCCGTCTGTAATTACCGATAAGGCGCTACTTAAAAATAAGGATATAAAAAAACTTCTAGATTCAGGGACACTAAAATATCATGAACCCGGAAGAATGACACATAGAGAGTTTTTACAATTCGTTGGTACTGATGTATTTAGAAAAATATATGATGACGTATGGCACGAAAAATTAACCAGAGACATTTCTATAGAACAGCCACTTTTAGCTATCATAGATGATTGCAGATTCCCTAACGAAGTGGAAGCCATACAAAGAGCGTCTGGGAAAGTCATCTATCTTACAAGGAGTCTATATGAAGATAATCATTCTAGTGAATCACAGTTAAAGAATTATAGCAACTTTGATAAAGTTATAGATAATAATAATCTGACTATACATGAGACTAATATTAAGATTATGCAAACCTTTGAAGAATGGGGATGGCTAGGAGAAGAAATAACCCCAGACAAACTCCAACACAAATCGCCACAGCAAGAACCAGAAATTGTTGGCGGTATTCACAAAATAAAAGGATAAATATGCTAGTAACATACATTAGAAGTTCTAGTTACAATAACTATGAATATTGTCAAATGCAGTTTTTTATAACCTATGTGTTAGGTCAGGAAAGCGTATCTGGCAAAAAAGCGCAGCTTGGTACTATTGTACATAAGGTAATGGAATGCCTTGCTAGCTGCAAAAAGAAACTACAAGACAACGAAGGTAAAAAGAGTTTAAGCGTGGTGGATGATGCTCTTGAAAAAATTAATTTCACACCAAACTCTTTGTATACTAAAACATTCGTTGAAAAGTTACTAAAAAGAAGCTATGAATACTATAGCAGTAATTGTGTTCATGACTACACACCAAAAGACTTGTCATTCTGTAGGGATTTAGTTAAGACTGCGCTGGAATATAATGATGCTCAATTTGATCCTAGAAACAGAAAAATAGTAGCGGCTGAACCACAGTTCGATGTTCCCATTATGGAAGATTGGGCAAAGTATAAATACACGCTGCCAGATGGTAAAAAGATAGATGGCAGGTTAGCCATTAAAGGAACAATAGACCTTGTAACAGAAGTCGATGATGGTATAATTGAAGTAATAGATTGGAAGACAGGAAGACGATTAAATTGGGCAACAGGTGAAGAGAAGACATATGAAAAACTTTGCGTCGATCCACAGTTACTACTATATAACTACGCTATAACCAACCTGTTTCCCGATTATAAACAGTCAATTATGTCTATATTTTATATAAGAGATGGTGGCCCGTTTAGCATGTGTTTTGATGAAAGCGATCAAAAAAGTTTTCTGTCCATGCTTGAGAAAAGATTTAAACAAATAAAAAGAAACGATTTTCCGAAACCGATATCAGCAAATAGATCACATTTTAAATGTACTAAGTTATGTCACTTTTATAAAAACAAATGGCCCGGAACTAATACCTCTATATGTCAACATGTAGAAGATAACTTGCAGGCTTTTGGTTATGATGAGACTGTTAGAACTTGCACTAAAGAAGGTTTTAATATTGGACACTATGAAGCACCGGGGTAACTTATGATAAGAAGAACATCAAAAACAAACGTAAAGAATTTATTATCTCAAAATAAAGAGTGGAATATCGTAGACATTGGTGGCGGTTGCAATGCTTGGCCCGAAGCCAATACTATATTAGATGTGCAAGATCATAGCCACCTTTATCCTGATAAAAGATTTGTTCAGTGTGAGGCTTCAAAAACACCGTTTAAAGATAAAGAATTTGATTTTGTAATCGCTAGTCATGTAACTGAGCATGTGCAAAACATGGAGATTTTTATATCAGAATTAATCAGAATAGGAAAACAGGGATATATTGAAGTACCAACTCCACTTTTTGATAACTTGGTAGTTGGCAATTTCAAAGAACATAATTGGTGGTTGTACTTTGACGACGATAAAAATGAGCTACTATATACAGAAAAGAAAACTAAAATAATGGAAGTATGGTTTCCAAATCAATTACAATCTCTTGAGCCTTATTTTTTAGATACGATGCAAATGAGTTTTATTTGGAATAATAGTATAGAATATAGGAAGATAGAACAGGAAGATGACGGCAATCCAGTTATTAGAATGTCTGGTGTCCACACAAGTAAAGCAAGGAGGGCTAAACAAAAAATTGTTTTTCAAAATGATGGAACTGGAAACATGAGGAGTTTGTAATGATTGAAGTGAAAATAACAGAAGAAATGAAAAAGAAAGCTTGGAGAAAAGCTAGAGAAATGGGAGAAATAAACAACTCTATCACCAAGGGTGATGGTAATATAGCTGGATTTCTAGGCGAAGAGGTGGCAAATTCTATCATTGATGGGGATGTTACCAACACATATGACTATGATATCATTAAAGATGGTAGAAAATTTGACATAAAAACTAAAAGATGCACAGGAGA
>MDTG01010514.1_pt1 | contig 36219 bp, 36 predicted proteins | sample 811421 | NCBI WGS metagenome assembly MDTG01 (sample SAMN05326645, study PRJNA326480) | marine metagenome | isolation source: seawater | place: Pacific Ocean: South East | collected 2011
ATTTATTCCAGTTATGTATAGAAAAGAAATAAAACCAATTAAAAAAGCTATTAACTCAACTATAAAATTTTTAACTTTGTAAATACGATAATAAAATATATTTAATACAAATGATAATAGAACGCATAAGATGAATATCGAAAAATTAAAAAACATATTAATTATTTAACAATTTTTTAATTTTTTGTTTGTTAAAATTACTATTAATAATTAATTTATTGATTTCATTAATTCTAGAATTAACGTCAAAATATTTAACTTTTTCATCACAAATCATTATTTTATTATTACTAGTTTTTAATAAATTTTTACCTAAAGTTATTTCTTCAGATAATTTTTCACCCTTTTTTAAACCTGTAAATTCAATACCTATATCTCCTTTTGGATTTGATTTATTTTTAATCATGTTGCCACTAAGCTTAATAATTCTATTTGCAATTTCATAAATTTTTATCTGCTTGCCCATATCTAGTGCAAATATTTTAAAATTTTTTTTATTTAAATACGCAGAGTTTATTACCAATTGGACAGCTTCGTTTATAGACATAAAATAACGTTCAACTTTTTTATGAGTAACTGTTAAAGATTGTTTCTTTTCTATTTGATCAAGAAAAATTGGTATTACCGATCCACTAGAGCCAATTACATTCCCAAATCTTACTACAGAAAACGATGTGTTTTTTAACTTATTCTGTTTATACAAATTATGTGTAATCAGTTCACCAAATCTCTTAGTTAATCCAAGTATACTTGTAGGATTTACAGCTTTATCAGAGCTTATAAAAACAAAATTCTTAACTTTTTTAATCATTACAAAATCAATTATTTTTTTTGTGCTGAATATATTATTTTTTATCATTGAAAATGGATTTTGTTCTCCTAAAGAAACATGCTTATATGCTGCTGCGTGATAAATATCATCAATTGCTAATTTATTAAAATACATTTTTAAAAATTCTATATCATTACAATCTCCCAATATGGGATAAACTATATTTTTTAATTTATTATTATTTTTCAATTTATTCATTAAATTAAAGAGGTTTATTTCTGAAATATCGAGTATATACAATTTACTTGGTGAATATTTCAATATTTCAATACAAAGCTCTCCTCCTATAGAACCACCACCTCCAGTAACTAATATTTTTTTTTTATATATATTTTTTTTTAATATGTTTTTATCAACTTTAATTTTAGGTCTATCAATTACATCAAAGAAATTTATTTTGTTTTCTAAAGATTTAGTAATGAAAGTTTTTAAGTAACTTTTTGCGTTTGATATTCTTCTTATTCTAATATTACTATCTTGTAATAAATTGAATAATTCCCTATATTTTTTATCAGAATAAAAATTAGATCCAATAATAATCTCAGTTATTTTCTTTTCTTTTATAATTTTAATTAATTGGTTTTTTTTATAAATTTTTATTCCATTAATTTCTCTTTTTTTATAAGTTTCTAAGTCGTCAATAAATCCTTTAACTAACCCATAATTTGGAAACTGTCTTAAGCTATTTAAAAGAGAAACTGTATTTTCATTTATTCCATAAATAATGATATTATTCTTATATTTATTAGTATTTTTATCAGAATTTATTAAATAATTTAAAATAATCCTATGTATAACAATTAAAATACCTACAAGAATTGGTGCAATGAATGAGACTGATCTAGGAAAATAAACATATTCATATATTAGCAAATTTATTGAAATTAAAATAATTTTGAAAATGAAAATTGCTTTTACAATTTTTAAAATTGAAAAGTTATCAAAGTATCTTATTAAAATTTGATAAATATTAAAAAACGAAAAGACGAATATTAATACTAAAAAATATAAAACATATATAAGAAGATCAATTTCCCAAAATGGATAAAATTCCTCTAATCTCAATGAAAACGCTGCGGTTAAAGATATAATGATTATTATTAAATCGCTTAAAAGCAAAATTATTTTTTTGTTAATATTAGATATTTTAGGTTTTAACATTTTCAAATATTAGGATTTATATAATATTTTGATAATAGACCGAACAGTTTTATCAACATTGTATTGTTTAATTTTTTTTTTTATATTACTTCTTAATTTTATTAATAATTTTTTATCTCTACTTAATAAAGAAATAATTTTAAATAAATGACCTGAGTTTCTATAAATATATCCATTATAATTATGTTTAATTAAGTCATGTGCAGCACCAGAATTATGCGAGGTTATAACTGGTAATCCTGAGGCCATTGCTTCATTAATTACTAATCCCCAGGTCTCGTAATTTGAGGTCATAATCAAATAGTTATTTAAAGAATAAATCTTTTTAAGTTCTATTTGATTTTTAAATCCCAACATGTTTACATTTTGTAGTCGTTTATGTTTTATATACTTCTGACAATATCTTTCGAGTGGGCCAGAACCAACAATGTTAAAAACTATATTTTTTTTTTCCTTGAATCTTTCGGCAAGTTTCAAAAAAAGTAGAGGATTTTTTCTTTCAATTAATTTTCCAACAAAAAGAAATTTGATTTTTTTGTTTCTTTTATGGTTAGTTTTATTTTTTGAAAAAAAACTATTATCAACAAAGTATGGTGCACTATATAATTTGAAATTTTGAATTTTAAAGTGTTTGTAGAATTTTAAATTTAATTTTCCTATAAAAAGAAAAAAATCTATTTTAGAGAATAAATACTTTAAAAAAAAAAATTTAATTATATTTTTAAAAATTGAGTTTGTAGAAAATAAATTTGTCTCTACCCTTAGAATACTTTTGATATTTAATTTTTTTGCTAGATATATTGCTTTCAAATACAAAATATTTGACCATCCAAATATTAATATTCCATTATATTTTTTTTTCTTTAAATAATTTTCAAGATTTTTAAACGATACTTTCCAACTATCTACATCATCGTAATTTTTTTTTGAAAAAAAATAATTATAGTTATCTAATATATTTATATTCCAATTAAATTTTTTGTTAAAACCTTTATCTTTTATTTTAGAATTTAGACCGTGTTTTGAAGAAAAAAATACGTCGACTTCTATATTTTTTTTTGATAATTCCTTAAAAAGAGGGACTTGATATTGAATTGGGTGAGTAGAGACAATTGCAAGTTTTTTCTTCAATGCTTTACATCCTCCCCTTTTAATACAACAAATAATGTTTTTGCTAATATTTTAAGATCAAATATAAACGAGACCTTGTCTTTATATATTAGATCGTAATAAACTTTTTTTTCTAAATCAATTTTATCTCTTCCATTTATTTGTGCTAAGCCTGTTATTCCTGGTTTTAGAGTATTAATTTTTAAATCTTCTCTTTTTTTTATTAAATCGTATTGGTTAATTAAAGCAGGTCTAGGACCTACTATAGACATGTCACCAATTATTACATTTAATATTTGTGGCAATTCATCAATACTAAATTTTCGTAAAACTTTGCCAACTCTAGTTATAAATTTATTTGCTTCATGTAAATCATTTGTATTCACTTGGGGTGTATTGACTAGCATTGTCCTGAATTTTATCATATTAAACAACTTTTTATTTTGCCCAACTCTTTTTGAAATATAAAAAATCGGTCCTTTGCTCTCAAGTTTAATGATGAGCCCAATTATTAAAAACGGAATACATAATATGAATAACAATATAAGTGATATTGATAAATCAGTGATTTTTTTCAATTTTTTTTTTTTTTAATTTGAGTAAATAAGTAATAATTATAGTATATCCAATTATGTAGCAAACTATATAATTCAATTTATTTTGAAAAAAATAATACAATAAAGTTGATAAAATTATAAAAATTAAAATTGTTAAAAATGTAATCCACTTTGAAAAATAATTAGCGATTAAATGGTGGATGTGATTGGTATCAGGTTTAAAAGGGTGGTTGCCTGAAGTTAATCTAGAAATAAAGAGTCTAAACATATCTAGACCAGGTATGGCCATGATTACAAATATTTCATCAGCATAAAATGTAAAATCCTGAAAATTATTTGATTTTATAAAAATATATGCAATTAAAAAAGCTAGCAACTGAATACCACTCTCTCCTAAATAAATTTTATTTCTGAAGTTTAAATATAGGAATAAAATTAAAGGTATAATAATGCTAAGCGATAAATTAAAAAATATATTCTTGTAAATAAATAAACAAAAAATTAACAAACAATAAAATCCAGATTGTAAATTAATGCCATCGAACATGTTTAAAGCATTCATAAAAAGTAAAAATGCTAATACTGTAAAAAAATATGAGAAATTTTTTAATTCAATTTTATTTTCTACAAAAGAAAAATTAATTTCTGATATAATTAATTTGTTATCAACTAAAACAAAAACAGTAACTAAAACAAATGCAACAATTAATTTATAATTAGGTTTTAATTTGAATTTATCATCATATAGTCCAAATAAGTAAAATAGTATTGAACCAAAAACTAAAGAAAAATATTCTTTAGATTGTTGTGTAAAATTGTAAGTAAAATTTTCATTACTGAAAGTACAAGTAAGCAGATAAATTAAAAAATTAAAAAATAAAATACTCCCACCCAGTAAAGTTACTGGTCTTTTTTGAAATTTTCTTTTTCCATCTGAATAATCCCTAATATTAAAAAACTCATCTATTTTATTAAAAAAAATTAAAATGAGTAAGTTTGATACTACTAAAATTATTAAAAAATTAGGTACTATCATTTAATTTTGTAATTATTCATGTAAATTAAAAAACCTACTGGCATAAAGTATATTACTGAAATCCAATTATTAAACAAATTTCCTGACGGTAAAAAGGGAAATAGGTTTACAAAAAAAAATATGTACAATAATATTTTACTTTGTATCAGTAAGTTTTTACTATTAAAGTTTTTAAAAGCTAATCGCAGTATATTTGCTCCAGAAAAAATAAAACAAAAAAGAATAATAAAAAAAGAAAATATGCCTGTTTCAGACAATAATTGCATATATATATTGTGTGGATGAGTTGTACATGCACGTTCGTATAAATAATTTTCTGGTTTTGAGCAATATTTTCTAAAACTTTTAACACCATGTCCTAATAATGGTTTTTCTTTAAACATTCTATATGCAATAATATAATGTCCCTCGTATTCTTTGCTAAAAACCCTTATTCGCTCATCTGAATTATTTAAATTCATTTGAGATATAATTTGGTCATAAAATCTTTCCTTAAGTTTTGGTTTATAAATTATTAAAGTTGAAGATAAAAAAAGAATAATTAACATAGAAATTGAAATTATTTTTCTTAAATCTTTACAAAATACTAACATAAGAAAAATTGAAATTACAATTATTACAAGCGATGTCCTTTCTCCACTTATAAAAGTAATTAAAAATGAAACAACAATTACAAAAAATATTTGTAAATTATTAATTTTTAACTTGAATTCTTGTTTACTAAAAAAAATTAAAGAGATTATAAAAGGAAAAAACCGTGCTATATAGCTACCAAGTACTTCATCTTCTCCAAAAAAACTTGTTATTCTAAAATTGCTATTTACCTTTTTCCAACCAAAAATATTTTTGTTAAATATAAATTCTACCAGTGAGTCAATACAGAGAGACACTAAAATAATTAAAAAAACATAAGTCAAATATTTAACAATTTTTTTATTATATAAAAACAATAAATATGTTGCTAAACTAAATAATCCAAATCTTAAATAGGGAATTGAGCTCTTTAGAGAGTATGAAGCGTATTCTGATAAAAAAGATGATAAAATTATTAACAAGTAAAAAATATTAAAAAATAAAATAAATCTTATTTTTAAAATATTGTAATATTTTGAAGATAAAACTTTATATAAAAATAGTAGACTTATTATTACAAGAAAGAAATCAGGGATAAAAGGACCTGTAATTAAACCAAAAGGAATTAAAATAAATAAAAATGAACTGAAAGTATCTATTTTTTTAAAATTTGTTTTTAATTTATTCATTTATAAAAAATCTGCAATAACTTTAATGGGAGTCTTAAATAAGTTAAAAAAATATTTGAATATATTCCATTCTTTTTTAGGGAGTAATTTATTTCTTTCGATGACAAAAAATAACTTTTAAAATTTTTGCTACTGGTACCTCCTGTAGACATATAAACCATACAATAATTTATTTTTTTAAATTTTAATTTTTTTACTAAAAAACACCTTACAAAATAATCAAAATCACCAGCAATTACAAAATTTTCTCCATATAATCCGACAAAATCTATAGCTCTTTTTGAAAAGAAACTTGACAAGTGAGGTGGTGAATACCCAATACGTAGCATCCATGTTTTAAAAGTTTTTGAGGGATAATATCTTACAATACTTTCTTCGCTTAAATTTTTTTTAAATGCAACATCTCCGATTAAAATATCCATTTTTTTATCATTTTTGAAGTGTTCAACTGCATCACTAACAACTTCATAGTTTGTAAAAATATCATTGCCATGAATTAAAGAAATGATATCTCCAGTAGCTAATTTTATTCCTTTGTTTATTGCATTATAAATTCCATTATCTTTCTCTGAGATAATTACTTTAATCTTGTCTTTGTATTTATTTATAATTTTTGTAGTGTTATCTGTAGATGAGCCATCAATTATTATATACTCAATATTTTTGTAATTTTGATTAAGAACTGAATTTAATGTTCTTTCGATAGTATTTTCACAATTAAAACACACTGTGATTATTGAAACTTTTAACATTAACTTCTTCTTATTATCCAGTCTTCTAAAACAAGAATATCCATGTTTGTCCTTAAAAAACAATCAATTGCCTCTTGAGGATTTCTTACGATAGGTTCATTTTCATTAAATGATGTGTTTAAAATTACAGGAACAGTTGTTAATTGGTAAAATTTAAATATTAATTCATAATATATCTTATTATCTTGTTTTTTAACGGTTTGAAGCCTTCCCGTTCCATCAACATGTGTTATTGCTGGAAGAATTTTTTGTTTCTCGGATTTAACAGGATATACCTCCGACATGTAAGGCACTTCTTTTTTAATTTCAAACCAATCATTTGAAAATTCACTTAAAACAGATGGGGCAAAAGGTCTAAAACTTTCCCTTCTTTTAATTTTAAGATTAATAATATCTTTTATCTTTGGATTTCTTGCGTCAGCCAAAATTGATCTATTACCAAGTGCTCTTGGTCCCCATTCCATTCTTCCTTGAAACCATCCAATGATTTTTGACTCAGTTAAAAAGGAAGCTGTTTTATTTATTAGATCTATTTCATTGTTTTTTTCTATTTTAAATTTTTTTAATTCGTTATTACTTAATATATATCTTTCAATATCTTTAGATGAATATTTATTCCCAAGATAAGAGTAATTTTTTAATATTATATTTTTGTTTATTTTTCTCTTTAAAGAAGTGACAGCTGAACCAATTGAGCCTCCAGCATCACCAGGGTTTGGGGGAATATAAATGTTGGTAAACGGAGTTTTTTTTAAGATTTTTCCATTAGCAACTGAATTCATGATACAGCCACCTGATAAGGTTAAATTTCTTATTTTATATTTTTTATAAAGGTAATTTAATAAATTTAAAAAAATTTTTTCATAAACAAATTGCGCTGATTTAGCTATATCTTTATGTTTATCGGTAATAAGATGGTTAGGGTTTCTTTCTTTGCCTAATAAATTAATTAGTTCTTTAGAGTATAAATTATCATATTCAAGTTGACCATTTACATTTTTTTTAATTATATTTTTTTTTTGATGTTCAAAATATTTTAAATCAAGTTCAAAACCATTGGTGGTGCTGTAAACTATTTTTGAGATTTCATCAATAAACTTTGGTCTACCATATGATGAAAGTCCCATGACTTTATATTCATCACCATAATTTTTAAAACCTAGGTACTGAGTGATAGCTTGATAAAAAATACCTAAAGAATGTGGAAAGTATATTCTATTATCAATTTTTGATTTTCCATTTTTATAGGCTCCCCATGCACAACTTGCAAAGTCTCCAAACCCATCAATTGAAACATTTACACATTCGTCAAAATTGCTAAAAAATAATGATGATGCGATATGGGATTTATGATGGTCAATGTATTTAATTTTTCCATTAAATCTTCTTTTCTGGTCAATATTTTGTATTAATTTTCTAATTGAAATTTTTTTATTTATATTTTTTAAACTAGAAAGGGCTAATCTTAGACTTTTTGGGTTTTTAACTATATAAAATATTTTTCTGTTTAATGAGGAAAGAGGATTTGAGTTTATTGAAATTGTTTTAATTTTTGAAATATCAACTCTTGCTTCAGAAAGACAATAATTGATAGAATTTATTGGAAAATTAGATGTGTGTTTTATTCTTGTAAATCTTTCTTCCTCTGCAGCAGCTATTAAATTGTTTCCTTTAAAAATACAAGCTGATGTATCTGAATGTAAAAAATTAATTCCTAGAGTAAAAATATCATTCATTTAAGTTTATCCAATCATTTGATAAATGACCACCCGTATATACATCTTCATAAATTTTGAATAACCTTTTAGAACATTTTTCATTATCAAAATAATTTTCAATAACTTTTCTTGAATTATTTCCCATCTTTTTTAAATCGAAATTATCTAAATTAATAAGAGCCTCAACAACACTGTTAACAGATGTTTTTACAACAAAACCTGAATTTTTTTCTTCTACAACATTCATTCTACATTGTTCAGAAATAATAACAGGTAAATTTAGAGCCATAGCCTCTTTTAGAGCTATTGAGTCAGCTTCTTCAAAAGAAGGTAAAATAAATAAGTCAGCTGACTTTAAATACTCTTTTTTTTCAAAAGTATTTTTTGGACCCAGCAAGGAAACTTTTTTTTGTAATTCATAATTACTTATAATTTTTATAATTTTTTTTATATAAGATTTTTCTCCTGGACCAGTAATTTCAAAATAATAATTAGAAAAAAATGAATCTGGTAATTTTTTTATTGATTTTAATAGTAATTCTATCCCTTTTTTCTTGTGAATTCTTCCAAAAAAAATAATTTTTTTTTTCTTTTTAATTTCTAAATTATTATTTTGTATTTTTTGAAATTTTTTTAAATTAATTCCATTAGGAATAACATAAGCATATGGTAATTTGAAATTATGCTTTGCTTCGAAAAATTCATCTATTGTTGAAAAAAATATTGCATCCAACTTAATTACTAAATTATTTAAAAATAATAAGGAAAATAATTTTTTTCTTATAAACTTTTCTCTTAAAGACCATTTATCAAATGTTCCATGGGGTATTAGTATTAATTTAATACCTAACATGCGGGAAAAATAAGCAATGAAAATAATTTTTAAATCCCATACAGAATGAAAATGTACGATATCAAACTTAGATAAAAATTTTATAAATTTTTTTTTTCTTTTAAATAAAAATAGAGAAGTAAATAAATAAAAAAAATTTATACTTTTTAATTTTAAAACCGAAATTATTTTTTTATTATAATTTATAACGTCAGAATAATTTCTAACAACTTCTGGCGGCCCTCCTTGTTCAATTGATGAGGATAATAATATATTTAAAACTTTCATTTTATTTTATAAACTTTTGTAAAAAGTAATATATTCCATAATAATTTTTTTAATGTCATAATTTTTTTTTGCATATTCTCTTCCATTATTTCCTATTTCATAAAGTTTTTTCTCATCCATTTTTAACAGAAAATTTAACGCAGACATTAAATTCTCTTTAGAAAATTTAATTACCATACCTGCATTAAATTTATTTAACTTTTCCCATGGAGTTTCTGTTGTTGTTAAAACTGGTATACCAAAGGATAAGGCTTCTAAAATTGACATTCCAAAATTTTCACTTTTGCTTGGGAGCAAAAATAAGCTTGATTCACTCATAGTCTTAATTTTTTTTTCTCTATCAAATATAGGATTGTAAATATTAATTTTATTATGTAATTGAGTATTAAAAATTTTATTTTTAATTTGGTTTAAATAATTTCTATTTGAAACAGGTCCATAAATATTTAATTGCCAATTTTTTGGATTTATTCTAGACCAACATTCTACTAGTTCTAGCAAACCCTTTTTTTCGTGTATTCTTGAAAAAAAAACAGCCTTTTTTATATTTTGATTTTTTTTTTCTAATAATGTGTCATAAATATTTGTTCCATGTGGAATTACTTTTATTGGTGTATTAATTAATTTATTTAAATTCTGTTTTTCTGTATCACTTGTTGCATGAATGTAATCGGCATTATTTAATATATTTTTTTGATAAATTTTCCATGCAATTAACTTTTTAATTTTTTTTTGATTCATGGCCCATGGTTCAAGAGCTCCTAAAGGTGATATTATAATCTTCTTTTTTTCTTTTTTTGCTTGCAAAAAGGTATAAATGATTTTTGGTCTCCAAATACCAAATATGTGAACTAGATCTATCCTTTTAAAAATTTCACTGTAATTTCTACTAAATTTTCCAAATGTATTTGAATTATATAGAACTTTTATCTTTATATTATTTTTATAAAGATTATAAGCCTGATCTGAAATTACAGTATAAGGACCCCCATAAGCTGGTGAATGATTATCTACTACAAAGGCAATTTTCATTTAAATTACCTTTTTTTGAATAAATTTTGGTTTTCTTTATACCAACTATTTATTTTTATTATTTTTTCCTCTAACTTAAATTTTGGACGCCACCCAAGTTTTTTTATTTTATTAAAATTAATACTATATCTAAAATCATTGAAAGGTCTATCTTTTGTAAAATAAGTATATTTATCAAAATTAATATTATTTAATTTTGCAATAAGTTTAACTACTTTTTTATTTTCATATTCATATGGTGAGCCAATATTATAAATTTCACGATTCTTTCCTTTATTGATAATCACTCCAATACCTCTACAAAAATCTTCTACATACAAAAAAGATCTTTTTTGTAATCCAGAACCATGTATAGGAAATTTCTTTTTTTTAATAAAACTCCAACAACAACCCGATATTAATTTTTCTGGATGTTGCCTAGTACCAAATATATTATTTGCTCTTATAATTATTACCGGAAGATTAAAAGATTGAATATATCCGTTTATTATCATTTCTGCTGCTGCCTTGGAGCTAGAATATGGATTTGTAGGATTAAATCTTGAAGTTTCTTTGAAACTTAAATTATAAGTTTCTCCATATACTTCGTCTGTGCTGATATGAATTATTTTTTTAATTTTATTTATTTTAGAAACTTCTAAAATATTTTTTGTACCTAAAACATTTATTTTTATAAAATTATCTTTTAACTTATAAGACTGATCAACATGACTTTCTGCTGCAGCATGTATTATTAAATCAACTCCCTTAGTAGCTTTTTTTAATTCTTTAAAATTTAAAATATCTTTTTTTATAAATAAAACTCTTTTGTTTTTTGATATACCATTAATATATTTAACATTTGCAGCGTAACTAACTTTATCGAAAATTATAATTTTTGAATTTTTATATTTTTTAAATAGGTATTCTGAAAGATGTGATCCTATAAATCCGCACCCTCCTGTAATTAATATTTTATTCATTTAATAATCTTTCTCCGATTTTTTTACAATAATTTAGAATATAGTTTTTTGATATAGAAAATTTATATTTTTTTTTAAGTTTTTTATTGTTTAAAACGTAAGAGTCTTTTTTTTTCACGTTTAAATATTTTATTTTTCCTCTACCATAGCCTGAGATAATTTTTTTTAATATTTCACAAATTTTAATTGGAATCCCTGACGATAAATTAAATATTCCAGTTTCTTTTCCTTTAATTAAATTGTCGAGCATTTTTGTAAATAATTCTATTGTTATGAAATCTTTAAAAGAGTCAGGACTTATATCAAAATAAATTTTATTTTTTTTTTTTAAATTTCTTAAAATTGTGCTTATAAACAGTCTTCTTTTTGAGATATCAAATAATAATATAGTTGAAATTCTCAATATTAGATAATTATTACTTAACTGTTTTCTAACTATATTTTCAATTTTTTTTTTATTTTTTCCATAAATGTTGCTTGAATTATATTTTTTTGTTTTCTCACTTATGGGATAAGTAATATTTTTAGAATAAACCAATCTTGACGATGGCATAACATAAATTGTATTAGTATTTTTTATTAAACTACAAATTTTTTTGTCCAATACATTTTTTAAATTATAATTATGTTTATAAACACCAGGTTCAATACAAAAATTAATAATATGCGAATAAGATTTTAAATCTACTTTTGATAATGATTGTCTACTAATTAAATCGGTGTTAACAATTTTTGACAATTTTTGATAATTTTTTGCTAATAAACTATTTTTTCCAATTACTAAAATTTTAATTTTTTTCATAAAATTCTTTATAAATTTTTTGATAAAATTCTATTATCTTATTACCATAACTAGACCATGTATAATATTCGGATACTTTTTTAATTGAATTTTTAGACATATCATCCATTAAGTTATAATTATTAAATAAAATTTTTATTTTTTCTTTTAAACTATCTTTATTATTTGGGGGTATAACAAATCCTTCTTTATTATTTTCAATAATTTCTGAAGCACCAGTAGTAGAGGTTGTTATAACTGGTAAACCACATGCCATTGCTTGTGGAATAACCATTCCAAATCCATCTTCAAGAGAGTTTAAAACAAAAATACTAGATTCATTGTAAAGTTTTTTTAATTTTTTTTCAGAAACGCTGCCAAGGAAAATTATGTTAGAATTTTTTTTTATTTTATTTAAATAACTTTTTAGTCCCCTTTCTATACTGCCTGCAAAAATTAACTTTGAATTTTCTATACTTAAATCATTAAAAACATCTATTAGCAGATGAGAACCTTTTCTAACTGAAACTTCTCCTGTTGAAAGAATAATGAAATTATTATTTTTTTTTTAATTTTTTTACTTGAGCAAAATCATCTAGATCTACACCTAGTGGAATTACTTTTAGTTTATTTTCACTAACTCCTTCTTCGATAAATGTTTTTTTTGCAAAGTTGCTAGGTACACAAATAAAATCAGCCAATTTATATTCTTCTAATTCTTTATTGATAATTTCTTTTGATGGTAAAATTGGTTTTATTCCCAATTTACAATATTCATTTTTCAAAATCTCATATTGATAAACAATATGTGCCGAACCCCTTTCTAAAATTTTAATGCATTTTTTTTTTGAGGCCTTTTGGAATGAGCGTTTAGAAAAGCCAGACCAGCCAATAATAATTTCACTTTGATTATAATTTATTTTTTTTGAAGCCACATAATCAAAGAAATCATCATTATAATAATTAAATTTACTATAAAGAATTTTTGGGCATAAAAAATCAATACCTTTTTTTATAATTTCTTTAAATAATAAAGAAATTACTTTTGCTTCAGGAACAAAATTTTTAAGAGAATATTTTGGATAAGATGTAATAATCTGATTTAAATATTTATAATTATTTAAATACTTCGCTAATTGGAATGCATGAAACTTTCCACCAACAATAATAGTGATTTTCATATTTAGTAATATTTATACTCCAATTTAAATATCAAATTAATTTTTTAAGCAGCTTGATTTATCTTTTATTTAATAATTTCTTTACTTTTTCATAAACATCGTTTGGTTGAATTGTATTTATATCACCTTCTAATCTTAATATTTTTGCATTTTTATTAAGTGGAAACCATTTTCCATAAAAATCATGATTATTGAAAATAGATACATTTTTTTTTTGGAATATAGTACATAAATGCATGCTACCGTTGTCTTGACAAATATGTAAATCTGAAAATCTAATTATATTTATCCAAGATTTTATGTTTGTTTTCCCGCAAGTATTTATAATATTATTTTTATATTTTTTTTTTTATTTGCTCTGATAAATTTTTTTCTTTTTGAGTTCCTGTAAAAACAATTTTAATATTTTTATTTTTTTTCACTAAAAGCTTTACTAATGTATACCAATTATTATTATTCCATTTTTTTGGTCTTTCAGTTTTTATTTTTTCAGGAAGTCTTCCTAATGCAAAACCACCGGGTCCTAAAGTTATATAATTTTTTTTAATTAATCTTTTTTCACTAAACTTTTTAATATTCATTAATGATCTTATTTTTGTACTTGTCAGATTATTAGAAATTCTTTTCGTGATTAATATTGTTTCTGAATATTTTCTATAATCTTTTTTTTTAAAGAAATCTTTAAACCCAATATTCTGTGATATCCTACACAATAAAAAAAATAGATAATGTTTTGTAAGACTTAAAAAAGTGCTATATTCTTGTAGATAAACTAAAATATCAAAGTTTTTTTTTTTAATTTTTTTAATTGTATTTTTAAGGCCAAAAATATCTTTATAATCCTTTTTTTTTAAAAATATAAATTCATCAACTAAAACTTCATTTCCTATTTTATCTGGTAATGAAAAATTTTTTCTATTTTTTGCAGTCATATAGGTAATATAGGATTTAGGATATTTTTTTCTTAACAGTCTTAAAGAAGCGATGGCTAAAAAATAATCTCCTAAATTTGAATGTCTAAATACTAATATTTTTTTCATTTGTAAATTTTCAAAAAATTAAAAATTTTTTTAATTAAGTAAACTACAATAAATAAAAATAAAAACTTTTGGATAGTTATGCCTATCAGGTTAGATAAATTTATTTCTAAATAAAACATTGGATAAATAGCAACTAAAGAAATTAAAAATAAAAAATTTTCTTTATCAAAAGATAAAATTCTTTTTATTAAACCAAAAAAAATACCCAATAAAAACATTCCCAAAACTACTCCAATTAACCCAAAATTCGCATAAAATTCATTTAAAACTGGCATATTCCAGGATGTGCTCATATCACTTTTATTTAAAACTTTATATATATGCCCAAATTGATTTCCAAATAGCTCTTGCGGTTTTTCTTTCCAAATTATTCTTGGTATAGGTTTTGTCAAAAGAGTATTATATGATTTACCATCTAAATAAGGAATTTCGTCTGGTGTTTTGTTTGTTACTAATATTAGTGAATTAAAACTATGAAATCCTCTTTTGAAAACTTGTAATATAAGTCTTGAATTTTCATTAATATTTTCATTATTAAATTTAATTACTCCTTTTTTATAAGAATTTATAAATATTTTTAATTTATTATTTTCTACATTTTCAGAAGGTTGCCACCATGTATTAGTTCTATAAATATCTTTAAAGATGTTTAAAAAAATAAAAACAACTAAAAATATTAATAAAAATTTAAAATTAAATTTTTTTGTGAAAATGAAGTTTAATATGTACAAAAAAATAACAATTAATGCCGGGGCAACCATTAATCCTTTAAGAACACTAATATAAATAAGGTTTATAATTAGTAAAATTAAAGTGATTTTAATTAAAATATTTAAATTTTTTTTTAATAGCAAATATAAAAATATACAACCTATAGAAAAATATAATGATAAAAACTCTAATTGATTTACTTTTCTTATTATTTCTAAATCTTTTAAGTAATAAAATGAAATAATGTAAAATAAATAAAAACCTAATCCAACAATAATTAAAAATTCATTATTTTTTTTAAAATCAAATATTTCTACCCTAAAATAATTTTTTTTTTCAATAAATTTAATTACAAGTAAATATCCTATATTAAAACATAATATTCCTAAAAAAAAAATCTTTATCGCAAATGATAAATTTTCACCTGACTCATCTAATAGATTAAAATTAGTTATTGAAAATTCAATTTGATCAAAAATTATTGCTAAAGTATATGATAAAAAAAAGTAAATGTGTGTTAACTCAAATAGTGGAATATCATCCACATTTCTGTAATTTAATAGATACATATATATTGGAAGTAAATTTAAAAATAAGATTAAAGAAAAAATAAATATTGTATAAATTGTAAAATTTCCTTTTAAAATTAAATACAAAGGTATAGATAATAATACTGATAAAAATGGAAAATGTTTATAAATTTTTTTTTGATTTTGAAGCATCATTAATTTTTTTAAGCAGATATTTAGTTCTTTCTAAATAACTATGTTTTTTTGCAATCATATTGCCTCTTTTTCTTACTTTAAGAGATAGGGTTGTATTATTTAAAATAAATTCTATTTTTTTATTCAATTCATGAATATTTGAGTACATAAAGCATGAAAAATTTTCTTTAAAAAAATTATTTTGCTCTTTAGATCTTGTAGTAAGCATTAAACCGTTATTGCCAGGAATTTCAAAAGTTTTCATGTTGTGAGAAGATAAATTTTGCTTTCTTAATATGTTTAACGATATCATAGCATTATTTATTTTATGAGAAAGTTGTTTACCATGTAAGTGCCCAAATATATCCGATTTTGATATAAAACTTCTATATTTCCAATTTCCTCCATATATCTTTTTATCAATCTTAATTGAGTTTATTATTTTTTCTCTCACATTGTCATGTGTACCTACAAATAATAACTGCTTATCTTTACCAATTTTTTTTTTATTTAATTTAAAATTAACTAAATTATCATAGGCAAAAGGTAAGTATAAAAAGATTTTTTTTTTAAATGAAATATCTAACTTTTTTTTAATTTTCTTTGACCAGATACAAAAAATATCAAACTCAGAAATAGTTTTAAAAAAGTTAATATTAGAAATTTGAACATCTCTAACATTAAATGGATCATCAGGAAAAATATTTAACCAAATAGTTTTTCTTGCCAATGCTTTTATATTTTTAATTGTATATAAGTTTAAATACAAACCTTTAAAAATTATTATTGCTAAGTATTTTTTTTTATTATTTTTTATGTAATTTATTAATTTTTTCCTAAGGAAAAAATAATACAAATTAGGAAATATATTTATTATTTTTGCAATTAATCTATTTTTTATAGTCCTATCTATTGAAAAAAAATCTACATCAACACCTAAATATTTAAATGATTTGTAATAAAAATATTCTAAAGTAAATTTCTCTTTATTCCCTATAATTAATATTCTTTTCTTCATTAAAATAAATTTGAAAAAGTTAATATAAAATTATTTAATTAAAAATTTTTTTCTTAAAATACAAGACCAATTTTTTGAAAAATTAATATTCTTGTCGTCAATAAAAATATCATATCTTGGTTTGCCCATTATTAATTCATTAAACTTTAAACCCCATTTTTTTAATTGATTAAAAGTTTTAAAATATCCTAATTTATGAGCTTTTTTAGAATTAGAATTTGTTCTTCCCATATATCTTGATGTGAATATTTTTATAAAATGACCGTCTTCAAATAATTTATTTATTATTTTTATATTTTTTTTGATTGGTATTGATTTAGAATATTCACTTTCCCTTGTTTTACAAATAGTGTTATCTATATCAAAACAAAATATTTTCTTACTTAAATTATTAATTTTGACCATAATATTTAAATTTGCCATTTTTTCTTAGATAATGAAATTTAGTTAAAGGTTTAGATAAACTTTTTTTTTGGCTTAATGTTTTAGTTTTAAAATATAATTTGCATATAAATTCTATTGCTATCAAATTATTTATTGCTTCTAACTCAGTTTTACCCCAAGCAAAAACACCATGATCTCTTAACAATATTCCTGGGCAATAATTTTTTATCTTTTCCAACTTTTTGATTATACTGTTTGCTATTTGGCGTTCATAATTTTTACTTACTTTATTTATTTTTTCAGATAATGGAATTTTACCATTAAAAAAATCTGCATGGGTTGTTCCAAGACATTCTGGCTCTATATTAGATTGAGATAAAATAGTTGCGTATTCTGAGTGAGAATGAACTATATAATTTATGTTTTTCATATATTTATATAAGAGTATATGAATTTCAGTATCAACACTTGGTCTTAGTTTTTTAAAATTTGACAAATTAAAATCTTTAATTTTAACTTCAACTATATCAGAAACACTGCAATTATTAGTATAAATGCCAGAAGCCTTAATAAAAATTTTTTCTCTTTTACTGTCAATAACACTTCCATTTCCAAAATTTAAAGTTGCTAGATTATTTTTGTAAATTTTTCTGTTAATTATTGCCGCCTTTTTTTTAAAATACGCTTGTTTATTTGTTTTCATAAAATTTAACCAACTTTAAATTTATATTTTTTTCCATCATGAACAATTATAGAATCTCTGTCGTCATCTTTATTTGACATTTCAACTATTTTAGAATTTTCTTTAGCAATCCGAATATGCATTGTACCAGGTTTCATTGAAAAACTATTATTTTTCTTTAATTTAATTAAACCATTTATTCCTCTTGAGTATCTTATACCTAAATCTAACAATCCATAATCTAAATAATAGTTTTCTTTTTTATTTATATGATACTCCATGCTGCTTTGCGTATTTTTGTACATATAAATTATTTTTGCAGCACCATTTTTATTATTAATTAGATTCAAAATTTTACCCCAATATTTTTTTTTTTTTTGAATTTTTAATTTTTTTATTTTGGTTTTTAATATTTTATTTTCATGTAAAATTTTTGGCAAATTTGATTCTTTAAAAAAAAATAAATAAATTGATGTCTTATTTTTTACTTTGAAATATATTTTGTTTTTGGAAAAAATAAAAGATGAGGAATGTGGAAATAAAATTTTATTTATTATTAAACCTCCACTATTTACATAAATATAAAAATTTTTTTCTTTAATTGAGTATATTTTATTCTTTTTAAATTGAATTTTAAAATAAGAATATTCATGTTCAGAGCAAATTTTTGTTAAAACCCATGAACTATCTTTAATTCTTTTTAAAGTTTTTTTTGTATTTAATTCTTTTAATTGTTTACCATACATATTTCAATTTACATTTTTATACTTTTTGAAAAATTTCTATTTTTAATTTTTTTATAAGAAAACATATTCGAATTTGCCAGCCTTTTATAAATATTTTTATTATTAATAGTTATAAATTTAGCCAAAAAATAATCACCTGCACCAATTATATTACCAGTTTTTAGTTTCTTATAAACTGAAGCTTTAATTAATTTTCCTTGAGAAAAAAAAATAGAACCATTTTTTCCTTTTTTAACTATAAAATTTTTGATTTTTAATATTTGCTGGAGCTGAATTAAAGAATTATTAAAATTTTTATTTATAATTTTATATCTCTTAAAAGCTTTTTTATACTCTTCCTGGTTTAATACTAAATAGTCAACATTTTTAAATTTCACAAGGTCTGGCTCTTTGGAAGTTGATTGTTGATCTAAAAAAATAATACAATTTTTTTTTTTCATTATTTCTATGATTTTTTTTGTAAATTTTTTTTGAAATATTGCTCCTCTATAGTCACTTAAAACAACAATACTTTTGTTTGATATTTTTTTTATTTTTTTTAGTACATCTGACTGAAAGTTTACTAAAGAAAATTTATTTATTTTAATATCATTTATTTGCATAATTAACTTTTTATCTTGCCAATATCTTGATTTTGTAAATTTATAGTTTCTATCAAAAAAAATATTTTTTTTTAATTTTTTTGAAAAAAACTTTTTAAATTTTGTTTCTGCAATTGTTAAAAAAAATATCTTCTTTTTTAATAAATTTAACGCAGAATAGACCATTCCAGCTCCTCCTAGATTAAAATCTGTTTTAATTAATTTTTTTTTAGGAGAAAAAAATTCAGCTGACTTTCCATTTTTTTTTAAATAAAGATTTTTATCTATAATTAATTCACCAATTAAAATTATTTTATTTTCTTTCACTTTTAATTCTTTTAATCGTTAAGGATGTTGAGTAACCTCTTTTGATTGGATATGTTACTATCTTTACCCTAGAAGGAATTTTATCATTTTTTCTTATATGTTTTTCAGTAAATTCTGAACCTTTAACTATTATGTCGGGCTGAAGTGTTTCGATTAGTTTTAAAGGTTTAGTCTCATCAAAGACTATAACATCATCAACAAAACTAAGTTCTGAAAGAATATCTTTCCTGTCTTTTTGCTTGTTTATAGGTCTATTTTTACCTTTTAAAATTTTTACAGATCTATCAGAGTTTAGTCCAATAATTAGTTTTTTTCCTAATGATTTTGCAAACTTCAACAATTCAATATGACCTGAGTGTAAAATATCAAAAACTCCATTAGAAAAAACAATTTTTTCTAAATTTTTTTTAATATCAATTTTTTCAACTCTCCTAATGTGCCTTCCCATTCCAAATTTTGTTGAAAGCCATGAACGTAGTAATTTTATATTTGTATTATTATTATTTATCCATGTTCCTAGACAAATTATATTTGAGTTATTATGGTTTTTGCTATTTATTGCAGAAATTTCATTATGAACAATTGCAGCTCTTATATTGTTAAATTTATTTGCAGCCATAGACATCCCAATTCCTGTTCCACAAACCAGGATTCCTATCTTAACTTGACGCTTTGAAATAATTGTAGCTAATTGTGCCGCATAATCTGTATAATCAACTTTTTTATTTGAATATGGGCCTAGATCAATAAAACTATATTCTTTTTTAAAAATTTTTTGAATTTTATTCTTTAGATTTATTCCATTATGATCTGAGGATATTACAATGGTTTTATCGTTATACACAAATTAATTATAAATTAAATTTTGATTTTTTGCTATCAGCTAAAAATCCTTCAACAGTTTTAATCGATAATTGTTTAGCTGTTTTTCCAAAACTTCCAATTTTTTTAATCATATCAGGTGGCATTGTAATAATATGACAACCAATTTTTTTTGCCATTACATAGTTAAATGCTTCTCTTGTACTTGCCCAGAGAATTTGAACATTTTTATATTTTTTACAAATTGAAATACATTTTTTTATAATTTCTAATGAGTTTTTTCCTGAATCTCCTATTCTTCCAGCAAAAATTGAAATGATCACTTTAGTTTTTTTATTTATTTTTTTAAGTATATTTTTGCACTGATCAACACTAAACACTGCGGTAATATTAAGATTAATGTTATTATGATTTAATTCCTCAATTAATTTGCCTTGAAATTCACCTTTAGAATTTAAAACTGGAATTTTAACATAAACACTATTATCCCAACTATTAATTTCATAGGCTTGTCTTCTCATGTTTGAGCTATCGTCAGCTAAAACTTCTAAGGACAAATCCTTTCTATAATATTTTAAACATTTTAATAATTTTTTGCAGTATTCTTTGTAATCTTTTGCTCCAGCTTTTCTCATTAAAGTAGGATTAGTTGTAAAACCTTTTACAATAATTTTTTTTTTGTAAAGATTGATTTGCTTTAAATCTGCTATATCACAATATATTTTAGTCATAATTAGAATAAATTATTTATATTTTTTTTAATTAATTGTCCAGAAAATATAAATTTTATTTTAATCATAATAATTTGATATCTAGAACAATTTATGTATTTAATTATATAAAGTAGTTTGAAAAAAGTTTTTATATTAAACTTTGATAAATAAACTATTTCATCTAGATATTTATTAAATTTTAGATTTATAATTCCAATAAATTTATTATTTCCCGCATATATAGCACTACAATATTTAATATATTTTAATGTTTTGAAAGTTGAGAATAATAAAACTGAATTACCTAAACAGCAATATTCAGCAATAACTATTTTCATTTAATTATTTAGAAGGATAAACTTTATTTCCTATACAAAAGTCTATTGTAAGCAATATTAAAAAATGATGAATTATTTCAACTTGATTATATGATTTGGATTTTACAAAAAAATTTATTCCATCTTTGTTGTATTTTTTAAGAGGATTATTAAAATCAAATCCAGTGAAGGTTACTAGTTCAATATTATTTTTTTTTGCATATTTTGCGGCATTTGTTAAATTTTGCGATTTACCTGAGCAGGAAAAAATAACAAGCAAATCTCCTTTTTCAGCATAAAATTTTAGAGCTTCTTTAACCCAATTTCTATATCCATAATCATTTGAAAAACATGTAATTAAATCTGATTCATTAAAATTTATTGATTTAATTTTAGCATTTTTTGTAAAATCGACAGATGCATGACTTGCGGTTGCAGCGCTTCCACCATTTCCTATAAAAATTACTTTTTTGTTATTAATTTTTGTTTTGATTATTGTATCTCTTAAATCTAAAATTTGAGGAATATACTTTTTTTTTTGTTTAAGAAGATAAGTTATATCCGATATATATTTCTTTAAAAAATTTTTATCTTTTTGAGAATTCATTTATAAATTTTTTTCTAATAGGTTTGGATATTATTTTTTTAGTGTTATATTTTATAATATTTTTATGTTTTTTGTTATTAAAAAATAATAAATTAGGATATTTGACGATAAATTATAGATCTAAGTAATTTTTTTTCATTCTGAGTTTTATTCAATCATAAATTATAGTTTTTTAAATTGATGGTTTACTGAATGGAGTATATTTATTTTTCATTATTCTTAATTGATATCAAATTTTCTCCTGAAATAATCAGATCTCTTTTTGAGTATTTTTTCATAATATCTGTAATGGCTGAAAGAAAATTAAATGAATTTGAAACTTCAGGCAACATCCAATCATGTAATTCTATGATTAAAATATCAAATTTATCAATCCAATCGTAATTCTGTTCGAATAAATTCTTTTCAAATCCCTCAATATCAATTTTAATCATAAATGGCTTAAATGTTGAATATTCTCTTAGTAATTCATTAATTGTTATGGAATTTATTTTGTCTATTCCTTTTTCAGTGATTTTTGAAGCTCTATAGTCATTATTATTTCTATCGAAGTTGTAAACTTTATTATCTGAACTTATAGCATTGTTAAATTTTGTTAATTTATTTGTAGTAATATTTTTATGAGAAAAATCTAAGCTATTTTTATCAGGTTCTATTATCAAAAAATATGAGCCAGGTAATAATCTATGAAAATATTCTGTGCTTGATCCGATATTTGAGCCACAGTCTATTATTAAAGGAGTTTTATTTGATGATATAATTTTTTTATAGCTATTTCTAAATGAGTTATTCTTCAAATTTTTAAAAGAATAATTTTCTTCACCAAATATTTCATAAACAGTTAATACATCCGAAAAGTTTCTTACAATTTGAAAAAAAAATTTTTTATTTTTTTTATCGTATATATAAATTTTTTTATAGAAGATATTAATTATTCTAGGATATATTATTATAAAATCTTTGTCAGGTCTAAAACTTATAAAAAAATTTAACAAATCGTAAAATATGTAAAATATATGTCTAAGAAATTTTTTTTTCATATTTTAATTTTTTTTTTAATTTAAGAAAAAAGGCTCTTGGACTCTTTAGGAAAATTTTCGACAAATATAAAAATCTCCAGGGCCAAAAATTAAACTTTCCATTAAAATGATTTTTAAATACTTCTTTATCTGCTTCATAATCAATTTGTTTTTTACTCGGATGTTTGTATGGTTTGTTAAATTCTATAATCTTATTTTCATGGAAATAATTTGGTGAAATTGTATGTGTTGCATTTTCATTAAAACCAATATTTTCTATTAAATTAAAATTGGGTGTAATTGTCTTACCATTATTATACCATACACTTGCTAACCAAATATATGCCCAGCTATCAATCTCTTTATTTCTAACTTTATCGAATATTCTTGTCCAGTATTTTCTTTCTAGGCTAGATACATGAAAATGTTTCCAATGATTAGTTGATTTCCATTTATTCCAAAAATCAAATTTTTCGTCAAAAAATTTCCATGATCTTTTCCAAGTGCTCCATCCCCAGCAATGAGCATATTTTGAAAAATAATAGTCACCGTCACCAAAAGTTTTATTCTTTTGAAAATTACTACCTGATATTAAAAACACATCATTTTCATTTTGATATTTTTCAAGCATATTTTGCGAAAACTCAAAAAAAGTTTTTGATGGAATGCAATCATCCTCGAGTATGACTCCATCTGTGTTTTTTTCAAAAAACCAACTTATACCTGTAGAAACTGACTCCCTACATCCTAAATTTTTTTTACTAATTTTTGCTATTACTTCACAATCCCATTTTGGTTTTAAAGCTATCCGTCTCACTTCTTCACACAAAGTAAGATCTTCAGGATTTTTTTGCCTGGGTCCATCTTGATTTATATATATTTTTTTTGGCTTAATTTGGCTCAATCTGTCAAATAAAACACTTGTTTCTTTTGGTCTGTTAAACAACAAAAGTAATACTGGTTTATTCATATATTATCTTTTTTTTTATTTCTATTATTTAAAGGTATAATTAGATTAAAAAATGTCAAAAGTAACAAAAAATCATGATAAGAAATATTTTGAATGATATAAAGAAATAAGTAAGTCTGTTGCGGTTATTAATCAAGAAAAATTTAAAAAATATATTTCAGAAAACGATAAAGTATTAGATTTGGTTGTGGTGGTGGATATTTATTAAATGAAATAAATTGTGGCACTAAAGATGGAGAAGAATTTAGCAGACAGCAATTAAAGTAGCCAAAATTTATTTAGGAAAAAATTTTCTTAAAACAACTGAATTAGAGGAAAATCATCATTATAAAATTATATCAAACAATGCTCTTCAGCATTATGAAAATCAAATTTAAGAGCTAAAAAATCTTCGTCGTACATTAAAAAATGATGGAAAATTATTTTATAAGCACCATGTTCAAATAAAAATCCTAACTACAAAAAGAAGACATAAATTATCAATTATATTCATGGTCTCCTATGAATTTGTGAAATATTTTGGACTCAGTTGGTTTTAAAGTTTTAACTGTTAACAAGATAAATTAGAAATGGATACTACAATACAAATTTTATTATAATTATTTTGGAAAAAAAATTTTTGATTTTCTTTGTTTTACTTATAGTTTGTTGATGATCCTATAATAAATATTATCACAATGCTAAAAAATAATTAATTTAATTTAAAAAGGTAATCGTGATAAGATAGTTTGTTTATACATTTGTATCCTTTTCCTTTTAAAAAAGATTTAATTTTTAAAAAATTTTTTGTCTCGACTAAAATATATTTGAAAACTGTATATTTAAAATTTACTCCTTGAAGTACTTGCAATTCATACCCCTCTACATCTAATGAAAATAAATCTATTACTTTAGGTGATCTAGCCTTCTTTAAAATTTGTTCCATTGTAAATGCCTTTCCAAAAAAAGTATAAGATTTTCTTGATTTTAAGTGGGAAAAATACTTGTCGTAAGTCAATTTATTTTCATAGGTGGAAGTCATTAAATCAGCATAAAACATTTTTATTTTTTTTTTTTTATAATTTTTCGAAACACAAGTTGCATTAAATATTTTATTTTTTTTAGATCTATTTTTTTTACATTCAAGAAATTTTTTTTTATTTGACTCTATTAGAACACCTGACCATTTTTTTTTTCTTTCAAGAAAGAAGGTGTTAGATTGATTTATTCCGTCATTTGCACCAATTTCAATAAAGTATCCACCTTCATAATCGATATAATCTAGCAACTTTTTATCTAAATCATTTAATGCTGTAAATGAGTAAATATATTTATAAAATATGATTTTTAATTTTTTTTTAAATATAAGCACATTTTTTATAAATTGGTGCATAATATATTAATCAAATTTCGAGGAGTCTGCCATTTTCCATAGAAAAAACTTTGTCAAAATATTTAACATTTTCTGATTTGTGAGTAACATATATGATTGTTAAATCTTTTCTTAAATTTATTATATTTTCAATAATTTTAGACTCTGTTTTTAAGTCTAAAGCATTTGTTGCCTCATCAAGCAAAAGTAGGTCGAAATCTCTATACAATGCTCTTGCTAAAATAATTCTTTGCCTTTGTCCACCTGATAAAAGTACCCCATTTTCACCAATCCTTGTATCGAACTTTTCATCTAAATTTTCTATAAAATCATAAATCTCAGCAGTTTTACAAGCCAGTTCCAACTTTTCTTTTTTAATATCATCCTTTTTAAAGTTAAACGTTATATTCTCTTTTATACTAGCATCTAAAAACATAGAAAATTGTGATACAGAAGAAATTTTATTTTGATGACTTTTTATATGCTTTTTTTCAAGTACTTTGCCATCAATTAAAATTTCTCCATCCTGTTGTTTTAATAAGCCTAAAAAAATATCTAAAAAGGTACTTTTTCCGCAACCGCTGTCACCTTTTATTGCAAATTTATCGCCTTTAATTATTTTAAAATTAAACTGTTTAAAAATTTTTTCTGAATTTTTAGAATAACTGAATGAAATATTTTTAAACTCAATACTTTCTTTAAAATTTATTTCTAATTGATCAATTTCATCTGGTTTTTCTGTTTCAAAATAAGTTAGTGTATTAACATCATTAACTATATTTTTCATTGCAGATATATTTGTCCATGAGGTATATATCTGATTAATCTTTGGTAAGGCTCTTTGTGCACTTATAGCAAGAAGAGCCAAGTAACTAATTAGATCGAAATTTTCAAATACCTCTTTTTCATGAAGATAGACAGCCATGAGAGATAAAACAACAATACCAATACCTTCATAAAGGTATCTTGGTAAATGTACAAAAAAGTTTACCCTAGCTTCAATAAATCTAAATTTAAAATCATAATTTGAGAAAAATTCTTTAAATATATTTCTTGAATTATCTAAAAAAATTTGTCTAAAATTTTTAAACGTCTCATTGAGAATTTTATTTCTTATATTTAACAATTTTGAAAGGTCTTTTGAGTATTCATTTAATTTTTTTTTTAATACAAATGATGTAGAGAAATATAAGAAAATAAAAAATAGAAATAGATAAATTGTAAAAATTGGACTAAATACAATCAAAACAATTGTTATAAATAACAAAATTAATGTATTTATTACAAGTAATAAAAATTGGTAAAGAACTGATACAACATTATCTGTCTTTTGAATAATAGCTGATAAATAAATAGAAGAATTACTTTTTAAGATTTTTTCGTAATCTTTATTTAAGTAATTCTTAAAAATAATTTGGGCAATATCAAATCCACATTTTTTTGTAAATTTAATATTTTTGTATATAAAAAGAATATTTAGTAAAGTTACAATTATAATTGATAAAATAAAAATGAAAAAAAAATAGCTAGACAATTGCTCCGAGCTATATTTATGTAATTCAAATGAACTTAAAATATCAATTTCATATATTTTTTCTGGATTTATAATTGCTGCCACAAATGGTATTACACTCCCGATAGTAATTATTTCAGTAAATGCTGTGATAAGCATTAAAATCAGTATAACGCCTAAGTCAATTTTTCTTTTTACACTTAAGTTTTTTATAAGAAAGTTAATACCTAAATTTTTCACTAATGTTGAATTATGTTTTTAATTCTATTTTAAATTTTAATCAAATTAATATGCAAATATGTTTAGTCAATGAATTTAATTTAATATAAATCTATATTTTCTACTTAAAAATTGTACAAACAGTAGACATAATAATATATTATTAAAAATATGAATATTCTTCTTCATTCCAATGTTCATTTATGGGAAGAGCATCTTGCAAATATGGTAGAGTTGGGATTGATACACAAAAAGAAGAGAGATAAGATATTTGTTTTATTTTGCAAAGGTAAATTGAAAGCTTGTCCAGCAAACTATCATAATAATACCGAGTTGTGTTTAAGGTGTATTAATCAACAAAATCATACTATTTCAAATAGTTTAAAAGATGCTGAGATCATAGATATAAAATTAGGAAATAAAAAACATAAATTGCCTTTCTGTAAATCAATAGAGGAATTTAAAAAAATAAAATATGAAATACTTCCAGCAGGAAAGCTTTCAATATCTACGGTAATTTCACAAAAAAAAGACATATATATAAAGTTTAATGAAATAAAAAAAGAAGCTAGTCTTATAGCTAATAACGCAATTAATTTATACAACTTCACAAAAAAGATAATAAAAAAAAATAAAATAGATATCGTATATTCTTGGAATGGTAGGAGATCAAGTGATGGTCCGATACTCTATGCTGCAAAAAATAGCGGTATAAAATATTTTTCTTACATTTCAGGAGGTGAAGCAAAGAATTTCAAAATCCAAGAAACATTAGGTATCCATAATTTAGACTATACCAGAAATTTAATTGAAAACTTCTACAAGTCAAAAAAAAAATTAAAAAATTATACAAAACTAGGAAAGTATTTTTACAAATATATGAGGTATGGTGGAAAACAAACATATGGTAGATTTATCTATAGTCAACTATTTAATAAAAAAAATGTAAATTTAAAATCAAATAAAAAAATATTATTAATTTTTACAAGTTCGTACTGGGAATTTTTTTCACTTCATGATAATGAATGGGCAAAAATTGATCAATTTAAAATTTTAAGAAAAATTTTATCTGATGGAAATATAAACGATAAGTTCAAAATTATTGTTAGATGGCATCCTAATCAAAGATTTTCTGGTGAAGGCGAACAGAAAGAAATAAATAAAATTATTCAAAACTTTAATAATGCTTTACATTATGATTATCACTCCAAGATTAATAGTTATAAACTAATAGAAAAATCAAGTATTGTTTTAAGTTTTGGATCAACAATTGGTATTGAAGCAACATATTACAGAAAACCTTCGATTTGTTTTGGATCAGCTTTTTATGACAAAACTGGCGGAGTTTATGTTGCAAAAAATTATATAACATTAAAAAAGATTTTGTTAAAACAATTAAAGCCATTACCAAAAATAAATGCAATAAAATTTGGGTATCACGAAATGAAGTTTGGTAATATAGATTATAAGAACTTGAGAAATGATAAATTCAATAGATTATTTTATAAAGACAGTAGATTAAAAAAGCATACACTTAAATCAAAAATATGGGAAGTTTTGGTTATTTTTTATAAAGCAAATCAAGAAAATTACATTATGAATTTTATTTTTTTAACTTACAGAAAGTTTAGGCAAGTCTTTCTTAAAAAAGCTACTTTTAAGTATAAAATCTAGATTAAATTCTTTCAAAATTATTTAAAATTTCATAATCAAGTCTATGATGACTGTTTGTTATTATTTCTTTAATATTTTTATTATTTGATAATTCTTGTATTTTCTCAGAGTGAAAAGATACATTAACTTTTGATTTTAATTCTTTATTAGGAATATCAAAATTATATCTCGAAATAAATTTTTTAATATCAATATCTAGATTATTAAAATCTAAAAATTTTATACTATAACTATCATTTTTAACAAAACTCTTGATTTTAAATGTTTTTACGAATTTTAATTTTAATTTATTTTTTGTGTTTACTAAATACTCAAATGACGATTTTTCATTTTTTATAAAATTTTTGAAATCTAATAAACTAAACTTATATTCATTAACGTCCTTTAAATTATACTTAGCTAATACATAATTTGGTGAAAAAAAACCCGAGAGTAATCTCATTAATGGATCCCTATATGTAAAAAATATTTCATAATTTTTTAAAATCAGGTTATGTTTATATTCCGATAGTGTATGATGTTTTTTTGAGGAGAATTTAGATTTAATAGAGAATCTATTTTTTCCATCTTGAACATTTTTATCATTTACAATTTTTGACTCTTCTGAATAATCTATGAATAAATTGGTAAAATAGTTACCTGCAGTTTTAGGAATATGTAAAAAAATTATATCTGGATTATGAAAAATCATTATATAAAAAATACTATATAAGATTTTATTAAAAGATGAAAAATTTATTTATTCATATTGGTGGTCATAAAACTGGTTCAACTGCTATTCAAGAACACTTAAAATATAATTCTAAATTTCTAAAAAAAAAGGGTGCTTATTATTTTAATACATATGAAAGCAAAAATTTTAATAAATTAATAAACGAGCGAAATTTAAAGAAAAAAAATATTTATTTTAATAAATTTTTTAATCAGATCACTAATATTCGGTATAATAACATAATAATAAGTAGAGGTTCATTATCTGGAAATATAGAATATAAATATGATGATGCAAAAATATTTGCAGAATTTTTAAAAGAATTTAAAAAGTTTGGTTATAAAGTTAAAATAATCTACTTTGTAAGAGATCCAATACCTTTTGTTATATCAAGTTATTTTCAATTAAAAAAAAATTACAAATTTTCTAATATGTCTTTTGAAAATTACTTAAAATTTATCAAGCCAGAAACCTTTTTTTTAAAAACTATAAAAAGTTATAATAAATGGTTTAAAAATGATTTTATTATAAATAATTATACAAAACTTTATAAAAACGAAGATCAGTTTATAGATTATTTTTGGAGTCTTATTTCAAAAAATAGTAATATAAAAAAAATTGGAAAAAATATAAATAAAAGTTATAGTCCTTCACTACAATATATAGTTAATAAATTAGACACTATTTTAAGAAATAATGAGAAAAAAAAAATTTTATCGACACTTAATTTACTTCATAAAATAATTGGTAAAGTTAGATTTAATAATCAAGAAAATAGAAATGATGTTTATGTTGATAAAAAATATTCTTTAATCATTTCATATCTTCAAAAACAAAAAACTTTTATAAAGTTAAATAAAAAGTACAAGACAAATTTAAAACTAGATTATAATATAAAAGTGCTAAGACCTAATGAATTAGTAAACCTTATCTTTATATTAATGTTAATATTCAAAAATTTTATTATTACAAAAAAGTCCTCTAAGCAGATAATAAATAAACTTATTAATGAACTAATTTATAAAAAAGTTAATCAATCTGTATTAAAGTTTTTTGCTATTTTTTAATTTATAATACTCTTTTATATTATAAAAAATATTATTTATGTTTTCTCCACTAATATATCTTGAGTAGTCATCAAATTTTTTTTTGTAACTCTTCAAATTTTCTTTATATGGATAATAAATCTTTTCATTTTTATGTTTTTTTAATTTATTCTTCCTATAATTAAGTTTATTAATGTGAGTTGCATTTTCTTCAGGGAGAACATCGGGTCCAAAATAAATAACTTTTTTTTTCAATAATATTCCTTCAATTGCGGTCGTTGATAAAGAAGAGCAAACTATAAACTTTGATTTTTTTATTAATTCTCTAGTAGAGGCATTTAAAGGCACTAACTGAACTCTATTATTTTTGACAATATTTTCATAAAAATTTGGAGGTCTTGAAAATTGCTGATGAAATCTCAATTTAAACTGACGTGGATGCTCTTTTAAACAAATTATAGTATCTTTTTCAAGTGTATTGAGCAAATACTTAATAATAGTATCTTGTGTCCATGGAGAACAGCCCGGCATTAAGTCTGCTTCAAAATTTGATACTAGAGGGAAAAAAATAAATTTTTTTGGCAAGGATGATTTTGTTTTTTGTTGATATTTAAATTGATTGGTCAAACATTTAATTAAATATTTAATATTTTGGTATCTTTCATTAATTATTGTGTTTAATTGAATATTATAACTATTTTTTTTTATGAAATTCGAATTAATGTCATATGAATAAATAATTGTCTTTATAAGTCCGCTAATCATATTAATTGTAGATAGACTTAATAATCTAAAAATATTATCCAGATAACTTATCTTATTTTTAATTTTGTTTGACTTTTTTTCTATTAAAATATTTTTTTTATATATTTCATGAAAATTTTTTGAATTTTTAAGATTTCCGATTGGATTTATATCTTTATCAAAAAAGAATGTGCTCCTTTGATTATTTTGAATTATTAATACTGGGATATTAAAAATGCTTGCTAAACCAATTATTGTCATTTCATAATACATATGGGGTATATCAAACATTACTATTAAATTTGGTTTATTACTTACAATTTTATCTGACCAGTAAAGAAATTGATTAAAAGTATATAAATTTCTTTCTTCAAAATTTAATTCCCCAAAAAATCTTTCATTCCTTGATAAATTTTCTATAGATAAAAAGCGATATTTATAAAATTTTTCACTATTATAATATTTGATAAATTTTTTTGTTTTTAATTTTTTTTTGAACAATTTTTCACTCTGAATTAAAATTTCGTTATTTATCAGAATTTTTTTTTTTAGTTTTTTGTATTTTAGATTATTAAATTCATTTTTAAATTCTTCATTACAAGTAATTAGGGAAATTGCTTCTTGATTATAATTATATATTTTTTTTACAATTTTACTTCCATATGAATTATGAGGCCTTAAACACCAAATGTTATTCATTTATTTTTTATAATTAAATCTTCAACCATTTCAAAAATTGTATGACCAATAAAAATATGTGTTTCCTGTATTCTCGCAACATTAGTAGAGGGCACGTTTATTTCGATATCAGCAATTTTAGTTTTTTTTTTAATACTAAAAAAACCAATAGACTTAATTTTTTTTCTTTTTGCAGTTTTTAAAACATCTAAAATATTTTTTGATTTACCTGAAGTTGAGATTGCAATTAAAATATCATTTTTAGTAGCTAGTGCGTCCAAAGTTCTTGAGAAAATTTCATTAAAGCTATAATCATTCGCACAAGCAGTTAATGTAGATGTATCACCACATAAATTTATGGCTGGTATCGGTTTTCTATTTATATTTGGCCTTAACCTGACTAAAAATTCAGCAGCCAGGTGCTGTGCGTCCGCTGCCGACCCACCGTTACCACATAAAAAAACTTTACCGCCAGAAGATATTTTTTTGAAAATTTCATTTGTAGCTATATTTATTGATTTTTCGAGAGTAATTATATTGTTTTTTAAATATATACTTTCTAATAAATTTTTTTTAAACGTAGAATTTTTCACTAAATTTTTAAGTGCTCTCTAAGTTTTTTAGCAATAGGAACTTCATCCTCTAAAACTTTTCCAATCATATCTTGACCATATGCTAGTAGATATTTATCTATTTGCTCTGTTAAGTTTTTCATTCCAGAAAGTTCAATCGATGCAGCTTGATCACTACCATACATTGTCCTATCAAGTGTTATATGTCTTTCAATTGACGAGGCCCCGAGAACAACTGCAGCTAAAGAAATGGTAATTCCATTTTCATGACCACTGTATCCTACATCACAGTCATATCTTTTTTTTAAAGATTTCATTGTTCTTAAGTGTACATCCTTTGGATCTAAAGGATAGATAGATATACAATGCATTAACTCAAATGAGCAATTATGCTTTTTAAAAATATTTACTGCTTCATCAATATTTTTTAATTCAGACATGCCAGTTGAGATAAATGTGTGCTTTCCTCTTTTTGCGACTTCAGATAAAAAATTCAGATCGACTATCATTGCTGAAGCAATTTTATTGTATTTAGTATTAAATTTATCAAGGAAACTTAAACTTTTTAAATCCCAAGCTGAAGAAAACCACTGAATGTCTAAATCTTTACAATATTTATCTATTTCTGAGTAATTAATTTCGCTAAATTCTAAACCTTCTTTTTGATCTCTCTGAGTCTCTCCCCATGGACTATTTCTGGGTCCATCTAAAAATTCTTTTGTATAAACACTATTAATATCTCTTTTTTGGAATTTAACTGCATCAAAATTTGATAATTTAGAGTTTTCAATTAATTTTTTTGCAATATTAATGTCTCCATTATGATTAATTCCAATCTCAGCTATTAAAAACGGTTTATTTGACATTAAGGGACTGCTTTATAATTTTAATAGGTTTCAACATATTCTCTTTTGTTGATAATGTAAATCTTAAATAATGATTTTTACTTAGAGATTTTTCTTCAGTTATATTAATTTTTTTATTTTTAATTTTTTTAAAAATTTTTTTTTTTATCATCTCATTTTTAAAATCAACAAGCTGAAAATTTGTGTAACTAGTTGGTACTATTAAATTTAGTTTTTTTAATTCTCTAGAAAAATAATTTTTTGAAACTTCTATATCTTTAAAATATGAGTTAATTACTTTATAATTTTTGATACAATAATTCATAAACAGGCTACTTATATGTGAGATCTCATACATAGGCCTATACTTTAGTAACCTCTCAACATTTTTTTTTGATGAAATTAAATAACCAATCCTGCATCCAGCAAGTCCTATTTTCGAAAAAGACCTAGAGACTATTAGATTTTTGTGTTTATTTATCAAATTTATACATGTTTTTGAATAATATCCATGATAGCATTCATCAATTAATACATATGCTTTGTATTTTTTAGCTTTAATAATAATTTTAACAATATCAGCAGGATTCAAAATAGTTCCAGTAGGAGAATTTGGATTAGCGATTATAACTAAATTTGTTTTATGGTTTATTTTACTTAAAATTTCAATTACTGAAATTTTAAGATCTTTTTTATAATTAATTTTATTTTGTTTTGCTTGAAATAATTTGCAGTATGCATCTACCATGCCATATGTTGGTGAGATTGTTATTACTTCAGAATTTTTTCTTACAAGCAACTCAAAACAATTTTTAATTGCTAGATCCGATCCTGATGTTATCACAAGATTTTCAACTTTAACATTCACGTGCCATGCTAAAAGTTTATAAGATCTATTTAGCTCAGGGTACATAGCAAAAGACTTGGTTTCAATTTTGTTTTTAAATTTTTTTAGAAAATTTACAGGAAAATTTTTTAATCTTTCATTTTTATCAAGTCTTAATTTATTAAATCTATCATCTTTAGGGTGAGACTTTCTATAAATTTTGTCGATAGTTTTAAAATGGCTAAATTTTTGCATTTAGAAGTGATTATATCCTAAACCTTGAAACTGAAAATGCTAGTGTTAGACGTCCGTTTAAAGTTTTCATATTATTTGGGCTCTTTGGGTTAACACTTTTAACACCATGTTTTATTTTTGGATTAAAAAAAATGATATCTCCTATACCAGTAATATCATCCACAAATAAAGAATTGTTTTTGTTTTTTAAATAGAGACCACCATCTGAATATTTGTCATATTTTTTATTTTTACTTGTATTCTTAAAAGTTAGAGGTATTAGCATCCCTATAATTCCTTTGCCATAGTACTTAGTATAATCGTGATGCTCAGCTAAAAATCCACCTCCTAATGGGTATTGAATCATTCTTACAAATTCGGCATAAATATAGTCTTTGTTATGTAATCTATTTACTATTGGTTTGACATTAGGGTATATAAAATTTTCTTTAGCAACCTTTGAAAGTTTATTTCTAAACCTTATTGCAGGATTTATTAAACTAAAAAAAAAATTGTTATTTTTGTTCCATTGATAAAAAGACATTACTCTCATAAAGCGGGCGTTTTCAAAACTATTTCCAATATCTAATCTTTGGAAATCTTTATTTTTTAATTTTTGCTCACCTGTAAATTTGACGTCTTTACCAACTTTATATTTTTTTTTTATTTCATCTAGGATTTTTGAATGTGTAGATAAGTTATTAAAATTTTTTAATACACAATAACCATTTCTATCTATCTTTTTTTTTACATTTAATAATGTTTTATTATAATTTTTATAGTCAAACTTAACTACTGATTTTTTTAATTTCATAAAATTTTTTTACATTTTTAAAATCATCTAAAGTATCAATATCATAAGATGGGTCTTCTAACACATATGGTAGTACTTTTTTTCCATAGAGTGTATTTTTAAATAGTATATTCTTAGTTTTATAAATATCAACTATGCCATTTCCAAAATAACTAATTGGATAGTTTTGTCTTGGAAGATTAAAATAATCAATACTTTTTGTTGGACCCGCGAGTGGAACTAGTCTTTTTTTTTTAATTATGAATGAATTTTTGTAATTATCAGTTTTAAATTTAGAAACAGATTTTAATGAGGAATATTTTCTTTTGTTACTCAAAAATGAATTTATTGCACCTATAACTCTTTTTTGATTTCTTAATGGGATTGTTGGCCTAAAATGAATTATGAATTCTGGCATTTTATTAAAATTTTCTTTAATATAATTTAGAAATTCTTTAAACACATCTAAATCAGAGGAATTATCAGCTGAATTTTTTCGAGATCTTATGTGAACATCTTTAAAGTTATATTCTTTTGCAATATTTTTATATTTAACTGAATCTGTTGATAAGTAAATTTTACTTATTTTTTTTATTTTTTTTGCTGTAATAAAAGAATGAATAAATAACGGGTATTTGCCTAAAATCCTAATGTTTTTGTTCTTTAAAGTCTTTGAACCAGATCTAGCAGGAATAAGACACCAAATTGCATTTCTGATGATCATAAAAATTAATATCTAATAATTTTTTATTAAAAATTTTTTTCAGTGCATAAAATAAGCCAATCGAGCTATTAGTACTGGTCAGCTACATGCGTTACCGCACTTCCACACCCAGCCTATCAACGTGGTGGTCTACCACGGCTCTA